>ENA-OPSV01001147-OPSV01001147.1-human-gut-metagenome-genome-assembly--contig:-NODE-1147-length-18968-cov-4.047428_pt1 | contig 18968 bp, 9 predicted proteins | sample MGYA00241460_ERZ501912 | MGnify/ENA primary metagenome ERZ501912 (study PRJEB25962, sample SAMEA2042402) | human gut metagenome | biome: human gut; feature: human-associated habitat; material: faeces...
TGGTAAGCATGTACCGTATCCTTGATAGTATCCGGTTGCAGCATGTCGAGCGAGAGTAATCCCATACGGCGGGCTATCGCCATTCCTATCTGACCGGCACCGGTCAATATCATTATCTTTTTCTTCATATTACTCATTTTATCTGCCCAAAATGGTGAGGCACTATTTTATCTTTCTGATGCAAAAATAGATGGTATCTGTCACATGTTTTGTAGACGAATTACCGGTATTCATACCCAAATTACAGATATATTCCCTCGTAAGGATTATCTTGTTCTTTGTTATGTAAGTTATTTATATGATACCACGATTCCCCGAAAAGTTTTTTACTTCAGCGAACCATGTTGCTTTTTTCCCTGCTTCCTTGTGATACCGGAACGTTTTTTCGTAGTGTTCCTGGCATTTGATTTTCATATCCGATAATTTTAAGTTGTATCATATAATAAATCTATTATTATAGAAATAATATGCTCTTTTTCTTTATCTGTCATATACAGACAGATAAAGAGTTATTTGAAAGCATGAGGAATATGGTGGTTCTAAACAGTTTGCCTTTTTCTTATCCGTTGCCCGTTCTCATGTGAGTTTCATATAGGTTACTGATAGTCATATAAAATACTTCAGACGCAGACGCGGCAGACGCAGGTCCTTTTTTCTCACACACGTGCGTGTACCTATTATAGAGAAGAAAAATAAACGAGGCAGAGTGAGGAGAAGAGAAGTGCCGGAAAGAGAAAAGACGAAGGAAAAAAGATAAAAAGACCGGCGGCAAAACCGGAAGGGGATGATAAGACTTGGAAAAAAGGAAATTAAAAAAGTTTCTGAATAACATGGCTTGCATAAGTCTTGAAATTCGCATTAAATGGTAGTATGGCATACATCGTTTCAGGGGGAGGAGCCTTTGATGAGAGATGCCGGATTTATATCGCATTATAATGTACACGCACGTGTGTGAGAAAAAAGGACCTGCGTCTGCCGCGTCTGCGTCTGCGTTGGAAGTAGCTTCCGTCTTCTTGGGCATCTGCCGTTTTGTGTCTGTATTGTTCATGTTATGGGAACAGACGGGAGAGCTGAAAGATTTAAATCTTGCGGCGGTAAGATTATAGATCTTATACCTGAAAGATTATAAATCTTTCCCGGTAGCAACAGGTATGCCGTAAGTTCTTTTTTTAATAAATTATGGGAAACAAAAGATAAAAGCTGCGTTCTTTCAACCATTATGCCGATAAAATTGTTTAAATTTGCAGGAATACTTGTACAGACACTCAATGAAGAAAAAACAGCTTCGTTGGACATTGTGGACGATAGCATCTCCGTTCATTCTGTTCATCATTTTATGTATATTGATTTATTTGCCACCCATTCAGAACTTTCTGGTGGACAAAGCTGCTGTATATGCCTCGGAAGCTACCGGTATGAATATCTCCGTGGGACGTATCTCTTTGTCTTTTCCGTTGAATTTGGTGGTGACCGATGTAGATGCCGCTTCCCCGCATAAGGATACGTTGCTCAGTGTGCGCCGCCTGCAAGTGAATGTGCAGTTGCTGCCACTGCTGAAAAAGCAGGTGGAAGTGGATGGCATATCCCTGCAAGGAGCCACAGTGAATTCTAATGACTTGATACATGGCATGAGGTTGAACGGTACTTTGGGGGAATTGTTCATCTCCAGTCATGGAGTGGCGCTGGACCCCGAAACTGCCATCGTTAACAAAGTCTTGTTGAAAGATACGGATTTATCTCTCTGCCTGAATGACACCGCTGCGGCCGATACGGCTGCAAGTGACACCACCTATTGGAAAATAATATTACAGGATATTGATTTGCAGAATGTATCCTTTGCACTGGATATGCCTTTGGACAGCTTGTCATTGGCGGCTTCGCTGGATAATGCCACACTGCGCGACGGGCTGATAGACTTGCATAAATCGGCCTATTCGCTGCAAACTTTCCGGATAAAGAACGGGCGCGTGCGCTATGACAGCGGGAGGCCGAGTGCCACCGCATCTGCCGACAGCTTGTCCGCCGGACTGGATCCGTCCCATATTGCCTTGACGGATATCGGTGTGAAGCTGGACTCCCTGTACTACGAAGGCAGGAATATGAAAGCCATCATCAGTCAGTTTGTGCTGAAAGAGCGTTCGGGGGTGGAGATCGTTTCTACCGAAGGGCGGCTGGTATCCAATGACAAGGTGCTGCGTGTGCCTTCATTGAAACTGGAAACCCGGGATTCTTATCTGGAACTGAATGCTGCGATGGATTGGGATGCCTTGGATTTCAAGAAGGAAGGCTTGGTGTCCGCACGCCTGATGGCTGATATCGGAAAACCGGATGTGGTGAGATTCATGGGAAGTATGGATGAAAAGTTTATCCGGAAATATCCTTCCGAACCCCTGCGCATCCGTACAGGGATTGACGGGGATTTGAACAAACTGAAACTGACCACTCTTACCGCAGAACTTCCCGGTGCATTGGAACTGTTCGCCAAAGGTGAGCTGACTAGCCTGACGGACAGCTTGCTGCGTGGAGGAGATATCACGCTGCAAGCTGAAACCAAAGATTTGAAGTTTATCTCCACGTTGGCCGAAGGAATAGAAATTCCATACGGAACGCGCTTGGAGGGTAAATTTACGATGGCGGGCCCTAAAATGGGCACGGACCTGTTGCTGATGCAGCCTGAAGCGCACGCGGTGGCTGCGGCCGACACTATTCCTATAACAGTTTATAATGACAGCATCTCCGTAGCGGATGATTTCAAGATGGAACGGGCAGCCCGTCTGTTTGCCAAATACGACTTGTCGCGTGACAGGTATGAGGCAGACTTGGCTGTCAATCATTTTGACTTGCACCAGTTTATGCCAGCCGATTCTTTGTACACCCTGTCCACCCGTCTGAAAGTGGAGGGGGAAGGTTTTGACTTTTTCTCCCCCCGTACTTATTTCAATGCAAAGGGCGGTATAGACCGTTTCCATTATGGCAGTTATCATTTGACAGGAATCTCACTGGCTGCCGGACTGGAGAAATCGAAGGTACATGCTTTACTGGCAGTGAAAAACTGGACCATGGATATCAAGGCGCATCTGGATGGTATCTTAAAACCTCATGATGTTTCGGGCAACTTGAAAATGGATGTGGCTCATTTGGATTGGCAGGCGCTTCATCTGATGGATACCCGTTTTCAGACCTCCCAGCACTTGGGTGTCCGTTTCAGCAGTGATCTCAGAAAAAGGTATGCCGTAGAGGCCGAGATGACAAATGCCACGATTGTCACTGCCAAACGTACTTCCCATTCCAAGGACCTGTTTGTCGGATTCAGCACTTCCAGAGATTCTACTTCTGCTTATTTACGTGCAGGTGACCTTGATCTGAGCCTGGAAGGAGCAGGGCACATTGAATCTATTTCCGGCAGGGCGGAGATGCTGATGAAGAAACTGACGGAACAATGGAATAGTAAACATATTGAGCAGGAAGAACTTCGGGAATTCCTTCCGGGGCTTTGCCTGAGGATATCTTCAGGTCCCGATAATCCGATAGCCAATTACCTTTCTATGATGGGGTTGTCATACGGCCGTTTGTTTATGGATATGGATTCATCTCCGACAGAGGGATTGAACGGAGAGGCTTATTTATATGGATTGCGTACGGACAGTCTGGTGTTGGATACGATCTATCTGGACGTGCAACAAGACATGAATGGAATAAACCTGCTGAGTGGAGTGGTAAATGGGCCTAAACCGGGGCAGGAAGCGTTTGACGTGACTTTGGAAGGAAATATAGGAAATAATAATGCCCAGTTGTTGGTGCAGTATCTTAATGCCCGTAAGGAACAGGGGGTATATATGGGCGTGATGGCCGACTTGCGCCGTCACGGCATACGCATGAAGGTCTTTCCGGAACACCCCACGCTGGTATACCGTCCTTTTACCGTAAACAGGGATAATTATATTTATCTGGCGGATAACGGGCGGATTCATGCTAATCTGAATTTGCATGACGACCAAGGTTCCGGACTCAGTTTTTATACGAATCGTGAGGATACTATTGCTAAACAGGACATGACTTTTGAACTTTCACGCATTAATTTGAAAGAATTCCGGCGTATTCTCCCTTACATGCCTGATATAGAAGGGTGGATAGGGGCGGAAGCACACTATATAGACTCCGGTCCGTATATGATGGTGAGCAGTGATTTGCGCGTGGACGAATTCAAGTACGAAGGTAGTGCGCTGGGAAATTGGGAATTCAGCGGGGTGTATCTGCCGGGTGAGGAGAAAGATCATCATCTGGACGCTTACATACGCCGTGATGGCAAGGAAATAGCTCATTTGGGAGGTATCTATCTACCTGCTGCGGAAGGGACAGGAAGTCTGAGTGCGGATATGGCTTTTGAGCATTTCCCGCTGAATGTTGTCAATCCGTTTGTTCCCGACCGTATGGTGGAACTGAACGGGGATATTGACGGAACTTTATCCATGAAAGGTGACCCGGCCAAACCCCTGCTGAATGGGGAACTGGCATTGGATTCCGTGACCTTCTTCATGCCGGAAATGTCTGCCATGTTCCGTTTTGACAATGAACCGGTGCAGGTGGTGAACAGTAAGATGATGTTCAAGGATTTTGATATATTCACCAAAGGGAAGACCCCTTTTACGATTAATGGAGAGGTGGACTTCTCGGATTTGGAACGGACGGCGGTGAACCTTAAAATGCATGCCGAGAATTATGAGTTGCTGAATGCTCCCCGTACCAAGCGGGCTATGGTTTACGGCAAGATGTATGTGGACTTTAACGCAACGCTGCGCGGTCCTGTGGAGGAACTGGTGATGCGGGGGAACATGAACATATTGGGGAAAACCAATGTGACCTATGTTCTGAAAGACTCTCCCTTGACGGTGAACGACCGTTTGGGGGATATGGTGACTTTTGTCAATTTTAACGACACAACCTCGGTGGAAGAGTCCTCTGTCCAGCAAATCTCTTTGGGAGGGATGGATGTGGCCATGACCATGCATATAGACCAGGCGGTGCAGGCACGTGTGGATCTGGTGCCGGACGGCTCCAACTATATGTTGCTGGAAGGGGGCGGAGACTTGTCATTCCAGTACACTCCTCAGGGGGATATGTTGCTGACCGGGCGTTATTCTTTGATGAGCGGGGAGATGAAATACCAGATTCCGATTATTCCGCTGAAGACTTTTAATATTCAAAATGGCAGTTATGTGGAGTGGACGGGAAATATCATGAATCCGCAACTGAACATTACCGCGACTGAAAGGGTCCGTGCTTCGGTGGGCGAGGATGGAAAGACTTCGCGTATCGTCGGGTTTGATGTAGGGATCGCTTTGAGCCAGAGTCTGGAGAATCTGGGGCTGGCGTTTACCCTTTCGGCTCCCGAGGATGCGTCTGTGCAAGACCAGCTGAATGCCATGTCGGTGGAGGAACGGGGAAAACTGGCTGTCACCATGCTGGTGACCGGAATGTATATGGCTGAAGGAAACTCTACGGGAGGATTTAATGTGAATAATGCCTTGAACTCATTCTTGCAGAGCGAAATCTCGAATATTGCCGGAAAAGCACTTGATATCAATGTGGGCATGGAAACGGTGGATGATGCCGATAGCGGCGGGAAACGCACGGATTATAACTTCCAGTTCGCCAAACGTTTCTGGAATAACCGCTTCCGTATAGTGGTAGGCGGTAAAGTGTCTACCGGAAGTACGGTACAGCAGGATGAAACCTTTATTGATAATGTATCCATAGAATACCGCCTGGACAACAGCGGTACCCGGTATGTCAAGCTCTTCCACGACAAGAATTATGAGAGTGTGCTGGAAGGTGAGATCATAGAGACCGGTGTGGGTATTGTGCTTCGCAAGAAGATGAGCCACCTGGGCGAACTGTTTATTTTCAAGTCTAAGAAGAAAAAATGATCGTTGGAGATATGGAGAGAAAACATAACATAAACCTGCTTCTATTATCGGTATTGTTGCTGGTGACAGCTGCCTGCTCTACTACCAGGAACTTGCCGGAAGACGAAACGCTATATGTCGGTGTGAAAAATATGGAGATTCTGAATGAGGACAAGACCCCTGCCGGTGTCCAGACCTTGGAAGAGGTGGAGGCTGCTTTGTCTTATCCTCCCAATAATGCCATTCTGGGAAGCAACTCCTTGCGTTTTCCCATTCCTTTCGGTTTGTGGATATACAATGATTTTGTGAAATACCAGGATAAAAAGGGGGTGGGGCATTGGATCTTCAACAAGCTGGGGGCTGCTCCGGTGTATTTGTCTACAGTGAACCCGGAAACCCGTGTGAAGGTGGCGACCAATCTGTTGCACGATTATGGCTTTTTCAATGGTGCTGTGACTTATTCTGTAGACTCGTTGAAGAATCCTCGGAAAGCCAAGTTAAGTTATAAGATTGATATGGCGAACCCTTATTATCTGGACTCTGTCATGTATCTGAAATATCCTCCTCGCGCCGATAGTCTGATCAGGGCTGCTTATGACCAGAGGGTATTGCATAAAGGAGATAATTTCAGTGTATTGAAACTGGAGGAGGAACGCCAGCGGCTGAGTACCCTTTTCCGTAACAATGGTTATTATTATTTCCGTCCTGAATTCATTACTTTCCGTGCGGATACCTTGCGCAAACCGGGAATGGTCAGTTTGCAGGTTGTCCCGAAAGCCGGAGTGCCTGCCGATGCGAAAAAACCTTATTATATAGGGAATACCTCTGTTTATCTCACCGGATATAAAGGGGAGGAACCCACTGATTCCATCGTCTTTCCGGGAATGACTTTACACTATAGCGGTAAGAAACCCGGTATCCGCCCCGGAGTATTGGCTAAGCGCTTCTTTTACCAGAAAGGGCAGCTTTATTCTCAGGCCCGCCAGAATTTTACGCAGGAAGCCTTGGCGCGTCTGGGCATTTTCAAATTTGCCGAGTTCCGCTATGCCCCGCAAGATACATTGCCGGGGTGTGATACGCTGAATGTGCGGATGAATGCTACATTCGATTTGCCGTATGACGGAGAACTGGAATTCAATGTGACTACCAAAAGTACGGATCAGACTGGTCCCGGAGCGATTTTCAGCCTCTCGCGGAAGAATTTCATGCGTACAGCCGCCACGCTTTCTTTCCAGTTGAAAGGGTCATACGAATGGCAGACCAATTCTACGGCGGATGGGAACAGTTCTAAATTGAATTCATACGAGCTGGGAACTTCTTTCTCATTGGAGTATCCTCGCCTGGTGTTGCCGTGGATGAGTAAAAAAATGATGCGCTCACGATTTCCGCAGCATACCTCGTTCAAGTTGTATGCCAGTCAGTTGAACCGTGCCCGTTTCTTTAAAATGCTTTCTTTCGGTGGAACGGTGTCATACGATTTCCAGCCTTCGCGGGTATGGAAACATACGGTGACTCCTTTCAGGCTGGCATTTAATACGTTGCAGCATACTACTACACGTTTTGATACGATAGTGGACAAGAACCGGAGTTTGAAAATCAGTTTGGGAAATCAGTTTATCCCGGCTATGAGTTATACGTTTACGTATGATAACGCCCCGTTGAAGAAACGCAATAATTTATGGTGGGAGACGTCCTTTACTTCGGCTGGTAATCTGACTTCGTTGGTGTATGCTGCTTTTGGGAAAGGATTCAAGGAAACAGATAAGAAGTTATTGAACAGTCCTTATGCGCAATTCCTGAAAATGACATCCGAAGTGCGTTGTTTGTTTAAAGTCGGAGAGAAACAGCATATAGCCACTCGTTTGATGGGGGGGATTTTGTATGCATACGGGAACCAGACTGTAGCGCCCTACAGCGAGCAGTTCTATATTGGGGGAGCCAACAGTATCCGTGCGTTTACAGTGCGCTCTATCGGCCCCGGTTCTTATCGTCCCGAAGATAAACAGTATGGTTATCTGGATGAGACCGGAGATGTGAAGCTGGAAGCGAATGTGGAATACCGTTTCCCTATCCTGGGTGATTTGTATGGGGCAGCTTTTCTGGACGCGGGAAATGTGTGGCTGCTGCGTGAGCAAAAGAATGAGGAAGGTGAGAATATACGCCCCGGCGGTTTGCTTACTCTTCGTAATTTTGCTAAAAGTGTAGCTTTGGGTACTGGGGTGGGGTTGCGTTATGACCTTACTTTCCTGGTGATCCGCCTGGATCTGGGTATTGCTCTTCATGATCCGTATGACACCGGCAAGAAAGGATATTATAATATTCCTAAGTTTAAGGATGGACTGGGATTGCACTTTGCTATCGGCTATCCTTTCTAGAAATAGGGCTTGATTTGCGTCAAAAGGAGGGAAATGATTGATTTATGCTCGAATTTGAATGGAATGTAGCTTTTTTCCTCCGTATTATTTTGTAGCTTTGTACCATCAAATATTCAATTTTAAATAAATAAACTATGAAACCAACTTTATTTTTATTGGCGGCTGGTATGGGCAGCCGTTACGGAGGATTGAAGCAATTGGATGGTCTGGGTCCTAACGGCGAAACTATTATGGATTATTCTATTTATGACGCTATCAACGCCGGTTTTGGAAAACTGGTCTTTGTTATCCGTAAAGATTTTGAACAAGATTTTCGTGAAAAGATTATTTCTAAATATGAAGGTCATATTCCTTGCGAACTGGTATTCCAGGCTTTAGACAATCTGCCGGAGGGTTTTACTTGTCCTGCGGAGCGTACAAAACCTTGGGGAACTAACCATGCTGTCATGATGGGAGCTGATGTGATACAGGAACCGTTTGCAGTGATCAATTGCGATGACTTCTATGGCCGTGACTCATTCCAGGTAATGGGCAAGTTCCTTTCTGTATTGCCCGAAGGTGCTAAAAACACTTACGCTATGGTGGGCTTCCGCGTAGGAAATACATTGAGCGAGAGTGGAACGGTATCCCGCGGCATCTGCGGAACCAATGCGGATCATTTGTTGACTTCCGTGGTAGAACGTACCAAGATTCAGCGCATAGACGGAGAAGTGAAGTATATTGACGACAATGGCGAATGGACAGCTACCCCTGACACAACTCCGGTGAGCATGAACTTCTGGGGCTTTACTCCTGATTACTTTGCTTACAGCAAGGAATTCTTTAAAGCATTCTTGAGTGATCCTAAAAATATGGAAAACTTGAAGAGTGAATTCTTTATTCCGCTGATGGTGGACAAGCTGATTAATGACGGTACTGCTACCGTTGAGGTATTGGATACTACCAGCAAATGGTTTGGAGTAACTTATCCTGAAGACCGTCAGAGTGTGGTTGATAAGATCCAGGCATTGGTGGATGCCGGTGAATATCCTGCGAAATTATTTTACGGTTTCAACGATTTTTACACAAACTGCGCTCATATTTTGCGTTTCTTTTCACTGTTGCACAAAAAGGGCGGTACCGGGCGGCAAAAAACATCGCACACCTATGATTTTTTGCCGTCCGGTTCGAATTGCATTTTAATGTCTTTTATTGTATAATAGTAGAAACTGTGCCCTGGCGGCGGCTGCCGCGCGGGGTGTTGATACAAGTGCCGCACAAAACAGTGTTCTGACGTTTTATGCGGGCCATAAATCTGGAGGGAGCCAAACATGGCCGAAACAATGCAGGTCTCCGCGCAGCGCGCCTGGACCCACCTGAAAAAATACCAACCGCTGATCCATGAACTTGTCAGCCGCGATCTGAAAGTCAAATACCGCCGCAGCTTTCTGGGTTACATCTGGAGCATTTTGAACCCGCTGCTGATGATGCTGCTGCAAAGCATCATCTTTTCGTACATGTTCCGCAACGATATCCCAAACTTCCCGCTTTACCTGATCTGCGGCAACACCCTGTTTACCTTTTTCAATGAGACCACCAGCATGGGCCTGACTTCTGTTATCCAGAACGCCCCGCTGATCAAAAAGGTGTACATTCCCAAGTTCATCTTCCCCATCAGCCAGGCAGTTTCCCGCTTTGTCACCATGCTGTTCAGCTTTGGTGCGGTTCTGCTGGTCATGATCTTTACCCGTGCCACCTTCTATTGGACCATCTTTTTGAGCTGGCTGCCGCTGGTGCTGCTCTTCTTTTTCAGCTGCGGGCTGGGGCTGCTGCTTTCCGCGCTGGCGGTGTATTTCCGTGATATGATGCACCTGTACAGTATCCTTACCATGGGTTGGATGTACGCCACCCCGCTGTTCTACCCCATCACCGCCCTGCCGGAAACCCTGCAGAAACTGATGAAGCTGAACCCGCTGTACCACTACATCAACCTGTTCCGCAACCTGATGATGTACGGCAACATTCCCGGCCCCAACACCTGGATTGCCTGCATTTTTTGCGCCGTTGCCTCTATGGCTATTGGCCTGTTGGTGTTCCGCAAGCTGCAAAAGAACTTTATCCTGTATATCTGATGTGAGGTAACGTATGGACGAGATTATTAAAGTCAATGACGTTTCCATGCGCTTTAACCTTGCGCAGGAAAAAACTGAGACCCTGAAAGAATACACCGTAAAACTGCTGACCCACAAGCTGTTTTTTAACGAATTTTACGCACTGAAACATGTTTCTTTCAGCATGAAGCGCGGCGAATCCCTGGCGCTGATCGGGCGCAACGGCAGCGGCAAAAGCACCATGCTGAAAGTGATTTCCGGCGTGATGTACCCCTCCGGCGGCAGCGTTGCCGTCAACGGCGAAATTGCCCCCATGATCGAGCTGGGCGCCGGTTTTGACATGGATCTGACCGCGCGGGAAAACATTTTCCTGAACGGCGCGGTGCTTGGCCACGACCGGGACTATATGATGGAGCATTTTGACCGCATCATTGAATTTTCGGAGCTGAAAGATTTTGTGGATGTTCCGGTCAAAAACTTTTCCAGCGGCATGATCGCTCGTTTGGGCTTTTCCATTGCCACTGAAGTACAGGCCGACATTCTGGTTTGTGACGAAGTGCTGGCCGTTGGCGACTTTATGTTCCAGCAGAAATGCCACCGCCGCATGGAAGAGATGCTTTCCAACGGCACCACGCTGCTGTTCGTCAGCCATGATATCAACCAGGTGCAGCAGCTGTGCCAGCGCTCCATCTGGCTGGATCACGGTGTTCTGCGCGGGGATGGGCCATCGCGTGAAGTCTGCGCGGACTATGTGCGCGCTATGGAGGCCGGTGAAACCTGATGGAAAAGCTGCTGACGGTTTCGGTTGCCGCCTATAACGGCGCTGCCACGCTGCAAAAAGCGCTTTCATCCTGCCTGGCGGATGAAAGCCTGCAGGCGCTGCTGGATGTGATCATTATTGATGATGGCTCCACCGATGGCACTGCCGCGCTGGCGCAGGCCTTTGTGCAGGCACACCCCGGCAGTTTCCGGCTGGTGAGCAAGGTGAACGGCGGGTACGGCTCCACGCTGAATACCGCGGTAGAGCTGGCCTCCGGGCGGTACTTTCGCACGCTGGACTGCGATGACTGGTTTGACACCAATGCTTTGCAGACCCTTTTGCGCCGCCTGCAAAACTGCACGGCGGATGCGGTATACACCAACTACCGCACCGTGCAGGAAAACGGCAGCGGAAAGGCCTTTGATGTCTGCTGCAAATTTGATACAAACCGTGTGTATGCTGTGGGTGAAGTGCAGCAGGCCACACCTGATTTGTGCATGGAGATGCACGCGCTGACCCTCTGCACCAAAACTCTGCGCGCCGCATGGCGCCCCATGCCGGAGCATTGCAGCTACACGGATATGGGCTATACGTTTGTTGGCATGGCTGCGGCGCAGACCATCTGCTTTGTGCCGGTGGTTCTGTACCAGTACCGCCTGGGGCGGGATGGCCAGAGCGTGAGCATGGCCAGCTACCGCGCCCACACGCAGGATTACATCCGCGTAGCGCGCATTCTGTTGGATGTTGCCGAACCGCTGGCCGCACAGCCTGCCCCCGCCGGGCGGGACTTGCTGCTGGTGCAGCGGGCGCGGGATGTGGCGCAGTACCTGATTGAGCTGTACCTGCGCTTTCCCCCCGACCGTGAAACCGGCCTGGCCCTGCGCCGGTATGACGAGATGCTGTGCCAGACTTACCCACACATCGCTGCCATGATGACCAACAAAAACACCCGTCTGCTGCGGGCCGGGCGTTACCTGCCCTACCGCACATTGAGCGCATGGGCGCGCGGAAAACAATCCAATGGCGGCATTTTATAATGCTGTGCCGGATACTTGAATACTTTGCCGGATATGATAAGGCAAAAAGTGAAAGGAGAATACCGTATGCTGCTGCAAAAGCTGCTTTGGCCCCGCGTGGGCATATGCACCGAGGACCGACTGTATTACCGTATGAAAGCCCCCAGCTTCCGCGATGAGGGGGATATCCTGCGCATTGAGCAGGGCGAACGCGTCTGCTTTGATACCTACTTTAACAGCGTCAGCGCAGACAAATGGCGCCGCTACACCGCCGCGCAGAATTTTTCGCTGCGGCTGAAACTGAGCGGCAAGCTGCGCGTTGTGCTGTGCAGCCGCCATTTCATCAACAGCCAGAGCGTGCGCGCCGTGCTGGCCGAAAAAGTAGTGCAGGCGGATTCCGTGCAGGAATTCTGCTTCGATTTTCCCAAGGGCGCTGACGGCATGCTGTTTTTTGAGCTGCAGGCCCTGAGCGGCAATGCCGCCTATTGCGGCGGCGCTTATGAGTGCGATGCCGCTGAAAAGGATGTGCAGCCCGTCAAAATCGGCGTGGATATCTGCACCTTCCGCCGGGAGCCGTTCGTTATGGGCAACATTGCCCGCATGCGCAGCGATATTTTGGAAAACGCCGCCAGCCCGCTGCACAACCACCTGGAAGTGTTTGTTTCCGATAACGGCCAGACGCTGGATTACGATAAGCTGAACAGCGATACCGTGCATGTTGTGCCCAACGCCAATGTGGGCGGTGCCGGCGGCTTTACCCGCGGCATGATTGAGATCCTGAAAGCCAACGAAAATGGCGCAGGCGTTACCCATGTACTGGTCATGGATGATGACATTGTGCTGGATACCGATGTGCTGCTGCGCACCTACACCCTGCTGAGCCTGCGCAAGCCGGAATATGCGGATGTATTTGTCGGCGGTGCCATGCTGCGGCTGGACCGCCCTAACATTCAGGTAGAAAACGGCGCCGCCTGGAACCAGGGCCAGTTGATCAGCCACAAAGCCAACTTTGATCTGACCAAGGTTGACCTGTGCGTTGCCAATGAGCTGGAAGAACGCCATGAGTATAACGCCTGGTGGTACTGCTGCATCCCCATTGCCGTTGTGCGGCCGGACAACCTGCCCATGCCCATCTTTATCCGCGGCGATGACATTGAATACGGCCTACGCAACTGCAAACGCCTGGTCACCCTGAACGGCATCTGCGTATGGCATGAGCCGTTTGAGAGCAAGTATTCTTCCTCGATGTACTACTACATCCTGCGCAACCAGTGCATTGACAACAGCATGCACTGCCCCGGCTATGATGCCAACGCCCTGAAAGCTGACCTGCGCAGCCAGGTGATGGGCGAAGTGAACCGCTACCGCTATAAGAATGCTGACCTGCTGATCCGCGGCGTGCGCGACTTTTTGAAAGGCATTGACTGGCTGGAACAGACCGATGCCGAAGCCCTGCATAAAGAGATTATGGCATATGGCTACAAGGCCCAGCCGGTGGACCAGCTGGATGTTCCGTTTGATTATTCCCGCTACCTGTACGCCACCAAAGAGGAAGAAAAAAACAAGGGCAAGCTGAAAAACCTCAAGGTCAAGCTGACCCGCAACGGCTGGCTGGTGCCCCCCACCCGCGAAAACACCGTTGTGAGCATGATGCACATGACCGCCTACAATGCTTACCGCGTGCAGAAGGTGCTGAACTATGATTCCAACTCCCAGAAAGGCTTTGTGACCGAGCGCAGCAAGGAAGAATACAGCCGCTGCGTGCGCGAGATGAAAGCCTGCATGAAGGAGATCGACGCCCAGTTTGACGCTGCTGCCCAGAGCTACCGCGAGCGCTGCGGCGAAGTGCGCAGTCTGGACTTCTGGAAAAAGTATCTGAACCTGAACAAGTAATTTTACCGGGCCTATCCCCGGTTTTCCCTGGAAAGGAATCTTACACTTATGGCCAAAAAAAAGGCAAATTCGTTTGTTCTTACCATTGCGGGCATTGCTGCTGCCACCGTGATCGGTGTGGTCGGGGTCAAGCTGACCCCTGCCCCGCATGTGATTTTCAGCCTGGCCCCCAGCGCAGAACCACAGGCTACCGCTGAGCCGGATCCCATCAGCTGCGTGCTGGCCGGTACCGGGCAGGTTGTGGATTTTGCGGATCCCGGCGCAGAGGAATATGTTTCCCTGCTGGATACCGACAGCCAGAGCCTGACCGAGCGCTATGTCCTGCCCGCTTTGGAGCGGATGACCCAGTCCGACACCGAAAGCCTGATTGCCCCTTTGCAGGTCATCCAGCGCATTCAGACCCTCGGTATTGACCCTGCCACCTTTGATACCCCGGAGGCCAACTGGAAAAACCTGTACAACTCTGTCATGACCCGGCTGGCCCCCCTGGCCACCGCCGAAACCGCCCAGGCTGTGAATTTTACCGGTTCCAGCCTGGCAGAACTGAATGACTTTCTGGCAGCCAACCCCGGCAGCACGGTGGAGGTCATCTCCCCTGCTCTGGTGATGGATGCCACCCTGGTGGTACCCACTGGTACGATCCTGCACGGCAACGGCGCAGTGCTGACCCCCGGCAATGAAACGCTGGACAAAGCCATTGTTCTGGACCAGGCGGAAAATACCGCCGTGACCGGCTTTGTCATCAACGGCGGGTGCAATTACGGTGTGTATGTCAAGAATTCCAGCAGTTTCTATCTGGCTGACCTTGACATCAGCAATGTTTCCCTCAAGGGCCTTTGCGTTATGGGGGAGAACACCGGCTTTGCACTGGTCAATAACAGCATCCATGAAAACCAGAATGGTGCCATCTTCCTGAACGGCGAGATCAGCAATGGCGTGATCGAGGGCAACCGCATTGAAAATAACTCTGGTGCCCGCAACCTGACCGCCGGGCTGGTGCTCTGCTCCATGCCCATTGAGGACATTGAAACCGCCTACAATCCGTTCCCGGATGAAATGCTATACGATATTTTACAGTCTCCCCATCAGCTGGTTGTGCGCGGCAACACGGTTGCGCAGAACCATTCCTCCGGCATTTATTCGGAAAGCGGCTACCTGAACTATTATGTAGAGAACACGATCTACAAGAACGAAAAAGAGGGCATGTGCCTGGATTACGGCTCCTTCGGCAACTACATTACCGGATGTGAGATCCGCCAGAACGGCGGCCGCAACCGCATGAGTGATGAGGATCTGGAAGCTGACTTTATTCTGGATCAGGGCCGCATGGCGGATGGTTCCTCCCCCGCCAAGCTGCCCGGCATCTCGCTGGATAACACCGCCTATAACACCATTTACGGCAACATTGTGCGGGACAATTACGGTTCCGGCATCAAGGCTGTGCGCTCGGCGTTCAGCAACACCATTCTGTGCAACCAGATCATTGACAACAACCGGGGTGCCAGCGATACCTTCCACTTCTTTGGTATTGAGCTCAGCACTGACCTGAACGCGGATGAAGCCGTGCAGGGCCTGGATTTTACCCCCTGCTATGAGAACATCATTGCCCGCAACACCATTTCCGGCGGGCATTACGCCGGGGTGTTTATGGGCGAAGATGCGTTCATGAATGATATTTTTGACAATACCTTTATGGACTGCACTGACTGGGCTATGGAATCCCTGGGTGAAAAATACAACTCTACCTTGAACAATATGGCAAACATGCCCACCCGCGGGATCGAACTTTCTAACGGTCAGGGCTGACGCCGCGAGGCTGCTACATGAAACAAACACTGCAAAACCGTTTCCCGCGCCGGTGGCTGCTGCTGGCTTTTGTGCTGAACTTTGCCATTGCCGTGGCTGCACTGCTGCCCTACATGATACGGGACGGCGGCCTGCTGTTGGTTGCGGCGGATTTTGACGCAGAACAGCTCTCCTACAACATGCTGTGCAACAACGCCATCAAAAGCGGCGAGGTGCTGTGGAACTGGCGCATTGATATTGGTTCGGACTTTGTATCCTCGTTCAGCTTTTACACCCTTGGCAGCCCGTTTTTCTGGCTGAGCTTTCTCTTCCCCGCCAGCGCGTTTCCCTATCTGGTCGGCTGGATCTATATGCTCAAATATGCTGTTGCCGGGCTGACCTCGTTTGCCTACTTCCGCCGCAGTGCCAGCGAGAAAAGCGCCCTGCTTGGCAGTGTGTTGTATGCATTTTCCGGTTTTTCCTGCATCAACGTGGTGTTCTACCACTTCCATGATGTGATTGCCCTGTTCCCGCTTTTGATGCTGGGGCTGGACAAACGCATGCAGGAGGGCAAAAAAGCTCCGTTCCTGTTTGCCGTTGCCATCAACGCGCTGGTCAACTATTACTTCTTTATCGGGGAAGTTTTCTTCCTGGTGTTTTACTATATTACGCGGTATCTTTTTGGCGGCGAGGACGCACGCCCCGGGGCGGATCTGCGCAAAAATGCCCGCAAAATTCCGGCCTGCATCCTGGAAGGCTGTCTGGGCGTCGGCATGGCGGGGGTACTGTTCATCCCCTCCATTGCGGCGGTGCTCAATAATCCCCGCGTATCGGATCACATCAGCTTGAGCCAACTGACCTTTGACTGGCCCAATTACCTGCAAATGCTGCGGGCGCTCTTCTTCCCGGCGGAGAATATGTTCAATTTTTCCGCTGTGGTGCATGATAACTGGTATTCCATCGCGGCGTACCTGCCCTTGGTAGGCGTCTGCCTGGTTCTGGCTTATCTGTTGCGCTGGAAGTGGGACTGGCTGCATGTGCTGCTGGTGGGGCTGTTCCTTGTAGCAGCCAGCCCGGTCAGCAACAGTCTGTTCGTCATGTTCACCAGCGAGCCGTACCGCCGCTGGTATTACATGCTGGTGTTCCTGCTGGTGCTGGCCACCATCAAGGTGCTGGACCATCTGCAGGACTACCCTTGGCGTGCGGGCTGCGGTATTTCGGCTGCAGTCATCGCCGCTATCACGCTGTATCTGTACGTCAAGCGCGATACCATAGTGTACCGCAAATACTGGCTGGTTGTGTTGACATTGATTGCCATCGGCGGCGTGGTTCTGCTGTTTGCTGCCCTAGGCGGGGTGCGGCGGCTGCGTCTGCGCCGCCCCATGGCTGCCCTGGCGGCCTGCACTGCTCTGGTTGCTGCACTGACCACCGGTTTTACCGTGGGCACCTATCAGCGTGCCTACACCCAGACGATCGGCCTGACCACCACAGAAATTTATGGTGACGTTATCCACAGCGGCGACGGCCTGCCTGATGCCCTGCCCTACCGCTATTATTTCTGGGAGCCGTATTCCAACCGCGGCATGGCGGCTTACCTGCCGGACCGTACCTCCTTTTTGAGCACGCTTTCCCCCTCCATCTTTACACTGTATGATGCCCTGGGGGACGAGCGCCACGCCATCACCCCCGCCGGGCCGGAGGGCACCAACGAGCTGCTTTCCGTTGGGTATTATATCCGCAACAACTCCGACTGGCCGGATGAAATCTACACCAGTTTTTCCAACGGTCACGAGCAGATCAACGTCTATCAGGATTCCCACGCCCTGCCCATCGGCTTCTGCTATGATACCTACATGACCCGCAGTGAGTTTGACGAGATTGACCCCGCCGAGCGCGCCCACTCCATGTTAAAGACCCTTGTGGTGGCAGACGAGGACGAAGCCACGGTTTCCACCATACTGCGCCACTATGATGCCGCGCTGGATGGTAAGATCAGCCAGGAAAACAAGTATGCCGACATGGACAAGCGCCGCGAAGCCTGCACCGATGTGTTTGATTATGGCACAGACTATTTTTATTCCGAAATCACATCCGGCAGCGAGCAGTACGCATTTTTCAGTGTTCCCTATGACAAGGCGTGGAGCGCCACGGTCAACGGCGAATCTGAAGAGATCCTGAACATCAACGGCCTGATGGCCGTCAAGGTGAATGCCGGTAAAAACTGTATTCGTTTCCACTATTCCCCCACCCCGCTCTGGTGCGGGATCGGGGTCAGCGCCATTAGCATTCTGCTGACGGCAATTTACCTGCTGGCCGGGCGGCGCAGCAGAAAAAGCAAAAAAGAGGTGCTGTAAACCATGAAGGCTACCCGCGAAAATCCGATCCTGTACATCGTGATCCCCTGCTATAACGAGCAGGAGGTTCTGCCCATTACCAGCAAGCTGTTTTTGAAAAAGATCACCGACCTGGTTGCCGCCGGTAAAATCAGCGATGACAGCCGCGTGCTGTTTGTCAACGATGGCTCCAAGGACAAAACCTGGTCCATCATCTGCGACCTGGCCAAGAGCGACAAGCACTACATCGGCATCAGCCAGAGCCGCAACCGCGGTCACCAGAACGCAGTGCTGGCCGGTTTGATGGAAGCCAAGGACAAGTGCGATATCACCATCTCCATTGACTGCGACGGTCAGGACGATATCAACGCCATGGACGCCATGGTAGATGCCTATGTGAACGATGGCTGCGAAGTTGTGTACGGCGTGCGCTCCAAGCGCGATACGGATACCTTCTTCAAGCGCTTTACGGCAGAAAGCTTCTACAAGCTGCTGAACGCCATGGGGGCCGAGGTTGTTTACAACCACGCGGACTACCGCCTGATGAGCGCCCGCGTGCTGCATGAGTTTGCCAATTTCAAGGAGGTCAACCTGTTCCTGCGCGGCATGGTGCCGCTGGTTGGCTTCAAGAGCGAGGTAGTCACCTACGAGCGCCACGAACGCCTTGCCGGTGAGAGCCACTATCCGCTGAGCAAGATGCTGGCCCTTGCCTTTGACGGCATCACCAGCCTTTCCAACAAGCCCATCCGCCTTATTACCGGATCTGGCATCTTTGTGAGCCTGATCAGCTTTATCGGAGTCATCTGGGCC
>ENA-OPSV01001160-OPSV01001160.1-human-gut-metagenome-genome-assembly--contig:-NODE-1160-length-18748-cov-2.904189_pt1 | contig 18748 bp, 19 predicted proteins | sample MGYA00241460_ERZ501912 | MGnify/ENA primary metagenome ERZ501912 (study PRJEB25962, sample SAMEA2042402) | human gut metagenome | biome: human gut; feature: human-associated habitat; material: faeces...
AGTCCAGATGTAATGTCAGGATTGGTCTTAGTCATATACTTATATTTAAATGTTTGTAATTTTATTTGGATGATGCAAATATATAATAAATCTTTATGATATCCAAATATTTTGTATAAATGTTTGTTAATATCTAAGTAATTATTTATCTTTGCAATAATATAATTATTACTAACTTTTTAATAAACTAATATGAATTATAATAACGAAATCTTAAACAGAATTGTAGAGTTAGGAAGTTCAGAGCATTCTAACTCTTTAGGCCTTGACAACCTTACTTTAGGCTATATTGATATGATGAAAAAAGGAAGTAAAATTCATATCAAGGAAAAGAATAAAGGAAAATTTACAAAAGCAGCCCGTGCTGCTGGTAAAAGTGTTCAGGAACATGCTCATGATGTAATGAATAATCCAAACTCAACACCTCTTCAAAGAAAGAGAGCTAATTTTGCTATCAATGCTAAAAAATTTAAACATTAAAATATGGCACTACCTAAAAGATATGTAGTTTGTCCGAAATGTGGAAGAACCTTAGAACAGAATAAAAAGAATTTTGTTTGATTTGCTTATCCTAAGAATGGAAAAAGATGCCATGATATTTGTAAAGAATGTGAGGAAGCTCAATTGTATAAAGAAAACTGAAAAGATGGTTTATTAAAATGCCATGTTTGTGGAAAATACTTTCCTGAAGAGACTTTTCATAAAAAGGGAGGCTCTAAAATTAGGAATAATAGAGATACAAGATGTCCAACTTGTAAAAATATTCAAAGTAAAAATAATAGAAAAACGTATACAGACATACAAAAGTTTGAATATATATTAACACATAGATTAAAAGGAGCTAAACATAGAGCAAATCAGAACAATATTGTGTTTGATTTAACAATGGACGATTTGAGATCATTATGAAATAAACAACAAGGACTTTGTGCTATATCTAAAATACCAATGACTTATAAATTTGATTCTGGAAGAATATTTACTAATGTTTCTATTGACCAAATAAATCCTCACCTAGGATATACAAAAGAAAATATTCAATTAGTTTGTATGGCTGTAAATCAAATGAAATCAGATATGTCTTTAGAAGAGCTTTATATGTTTTGTGAAGCAATACTCAAAAATAAATAAAATACATTAAGTAATTTCTTTATACTATCAATTCTAAAAAGTGGCATCACAAAAAGTAGATAGCATAAAACATAGATGTTTTTTTAATTAAAAAATATAAACAATGACGATAATTCTAGATAACGGACATGGAGAAAATACTCCTGGTAAAAGATCTCCAGTATGACCTGATGGATCTCAGTTATTCGAATATGAATTTAATAGAGATATTGTTAAACGGATTAAGTCTAAATTAGATGACCATAAAATAGATTCTATTATCTTAGTTCCAGAATTAACAGATATTTCATTGTCAGAAAGATGTAAACGGGCTAATGAGATATATAATAATAACAAAGAATGTATATTGCTGTCAATTCATGCTAATGCTGGAGGGGGTACTGGATGAGAATGTTATACCTCAGTTGGAAATACTAATGCTGATAAATATGCTACAATACTATATGCTGAGGCTGAAAAGTTCTTTTCAGGATGAAAGATTAGAACAGATTATTCAGATGGAGATCCAGATAAGGAATCCCAATTTTATATTTTAAAGCATACTAAATGCCCAGCAGTCTTAACTGAGAATTTTTTCATGGATACTAAAAAGGACTGTGATTACATATTTTCAGAAGAAGGGCGAGAAAATATTGCAAATATGCATGTAAGCGCAATATTAAAATTTTAAAAATCAATGAAACTATTTATTTCACAAAATGTTTCTGATCCTATAGTTGAATATGGGGATATAACAGCAACTGTTTCATCTGAAGATATCCCAGCATCTGGTGGAAGTGTTGATCCAACCGTTTCCGCTTCTCAACTAATTACATATGCTTCAGGAAAAACTAGATTAGGAAAACTAACAATAACTAAGGATCCAACCGTTTCCGCTTCTAACTTAGGATCAACCTTGAAGGATAGAACTAAAATACAAACATGAAATGTCCAAATAGTTGGAGAAGGTGGAAAATCTGTATCTAAATCTATAGATATATTTCAGGAGGCTAATGAAATTGTAAGTAGAGATTCATATAGCTATTCTGGAGGAACTTATGAAACAGTTCCAGCATCTGGAGGGTCTAGTACTCCTACTTCTATTACTATTATTTGTCGAGCTACCTTTACATCTGGAACTGTTGTAGATTCATATGAAGAAGCTTATAATGGAACATTTGAAAAGAGTAGTGGAGATGGAGATGTGGATCCAATAACAGGTGTAGTAACATATGCTACAAGAGGAGAATCTATAGGGGATGAAAGAGTTACTGTTGTACATATTTTACAGTCTTTAGCTAGATCAGAAGATTCTCCATCATTTTATTTACAGTGTAAACAAGAAAAAAATGTAATTACTACCTTTGATATAAGTAGCGGAAGTGTTGAATATCATTATGATGTAATTCCAGCAGGTGGAGGTACTGTAGATTTATCAGAAAGTGGGTCTTATATTTACACCGCAACTTTTAGCTCTGGGAATATAACTAATAATGTTTTTACAGATATAATAACAGAATACTATACAGTAGAAGCTCACCAAGCTTTTACTTGGGGAGGCCCTAGTGGAAATTTTACTACATTAAATCAATCCACTGGAAGCGTAACAGCAACTAGTAGGACTAATGTTATTGGAGATATTTCTAATACAACTATAACTCTTACAAAATATTGTAATTTAGTTCCAGAAGAAGAATATACATTCCTTGGATCTAATTCACTTAAAACTTCTGATATTCAACACAATATCGAAGTTACTCAGAAAGCTAATAAATTAGCATCTATTAGTATAGTAGGTTCTGATGTAGCATCTCCTGAAACTATATTTCCTATAGAAGGAGGAGTTCTATATTTTAGATGTAAAGCTTCATATACTAGTACATTTGCTGAAACTGTTGATACTGGAGAAGAAGTATGATCTTTAAGTGGAGATATTAGTGCTTCTATGACTGTTACAACAGATCAATATAATACTCTAGTAAAGATAACTGCTGAAAAAAATGAATCCCAAGATATTAAAGAAGGTAAATTATTAGTTTCGTACCAAGGACTTAAGGATTTTGTAAGATTAACTCAGAATGGTAATTCTATTACTTATAGCGATATAACTATATCCAATTTTACTGTAGAAGATATTCCAGCCACAGGAGGTAGTATTAGTTCAGGTACTGTAAAGTATAGTCAAACAGCAACTTCTGCTACAGGAGAAAGTCAAGAAATTACATCAGGAGGTTCTATATCCTATAGTTCAGCAGTAACTGCAGAAAATCTGTCAAGTACTATAAAGAATAGGTCTGTAGTAGGACAGTTAACTGTTACAATTTCCCTTAATGGGAAAACAGCTAGTAAAACAATAGATGTTTATCAAGCTGCTAATTCTATAGAATCTATAGTTATAAAAAGCTGAAATAATACAGATCCTCTTATAAATGTGTCTGCTGCGGGCTTATATGACACATGGTATGAACCTTGAGCTACCTATACTAGTACAACTTCAGCAGTTATAAAAGATTCTTATTCTGGATGAACTTCATCTGTAGATTGAATACATTTAGAAGCCGTTCCAAACACTGATATAAATGCAGTGGCTGTAGATGTATTGACTAGAGGGAAAGAAGTTGGAGAAATTAGATCAGGAAATTTATCCTTTTCTTATCAGAATAAGACTGCTTCTATTACTATCACCCAAAATGCTAATCGTATTACATATAAGACTCCTGAGATAACAAATCCAAGAGAACCCATGCCTGATGCTCTAGCTTCAGGAAGTTATGTAATGATATCAGGAGCCTTTATTCAAGAAGCTTCCTATTCTTCAGGAGAAACAGATTATATAACCGAAGGAGGGACATGGACATTTGAAGGAGCTTCGGGAAATGAATCAGGTTGATATGTTAAAGGAGAGAATCTTAAAACTACTATTAAAGCTAGAACTAAACTAGCAACAGTAAAAGCCACAGTAACTGTTAATTCTAAGAGTACTAGTACAACGGTTGATATTTATCAAGAAGCCAACCTTGTCACTCAAATGACTTGCGACGGATCATTCTCATATCCTCAAATATCAGCCACAGCAACCTCTGCTACTCCTATTAAAAAAACTCCTTTGGCAACTATCAAGTTTACGAGTGGGTCTACTCTAAGCCTTAATAGTACTCTAGATGCTCCTGCTGGAACTACAATAGTCGGAACTAATCCTGGAGAAACTTCTAGATTATACACCCTCAGTGAACAGAAAAATGGCTTTAATTCTATAGATAGCGTTTCTGGAGTTCTTTCTGCAACTAATATGGAAAGAGTTATAGGAACTAGAACATCAGGCACTGTATCTTGTCTGTTTGCTTGAAAATTAACACATAATGCAGAATATGGTGGATCTGTTGTAACAGGAAGTAATACTACAACAGCAATATGTACTCAAGGACCTAATGAAAAAGTATATAATGATATTGTTTTTTCTGGGGGATCTGTAAATAAAATTCCAGCCTCAGGTGGAACTATATCTACAGCATCAGGGCTTACCGCATCTCAATCAATAAAATATACTTCAGGAATTACAGATCAAGGAAAAGTTACTATAAGTTATAATACTATAAGCGCTCAATCAAAAGGCACAACTATTAGTAATGAATCTACAGTGGGGACACTAGTTGCTACAGCTACAGGAGAAGGAAATAAAACAGCAACTAAAAGTTTTACTGTCTATCAGGTAGGAAACTATGTTACTGGATTAGCATTATCAGGAGGATCTTTATTATATCCAGATATAAACGCAGGAGATACTAGTAGAACTCCAATAATAACATATCCTTCTAAAACATATACATTCTCTAGTGGAGCTACTAGCTCTTCAGATCCTGAAACTCGTTATGGTACAGTATCAATGTCTAAAAAATTCACTCTTGAGACAGTTCAGAACGGATTTACTAGAGTAGATTCCACAACAGGAGAACTCACAGCTACTTCTTATGGAACAACTATAGGACCATCAAGAAGAAGTGGTACAATTACTCTGGAGTTAGGATATACATGAACACCTACTACTGAATTTAATACAGGAAGTTCTAAATCTGCAAGTATTGAATACTCTGATTCTTGTCTTCAAGATGGTAACGTTGTGGAAAGGTATAACTATGGAGCATGATCTATATCCTTATCTGCAAATCCTACTTCTCTTCCTGCCTCTGGAGGAACATCAAATGTAACAGCAGTAGCTTCTAGGTCAAAAACCCCTATATATTCATCAGGTGCTACAGGAACAGCTGAGACTGAAACCGCAATTCCAACATTAAGTAAGGGAAGTACACCAGGATTCTACTTGACAGGAACAATTGTTACTGCTGACCATAGAGGAACTACTGAAGGGGGACAAAGATCAGTAGAAATAACAGCAACATATGAAGGGGTTTCAAAAAAGATAACTATTACCCAGCTTGAGAATTATATTGATCATTACAACTATGGATCATGAACTATGAGTTTGTCAGCATCTCCAACTAGTTTGCCTGCAAGTGGAGGAACTTCTGAAATAACAGCATCCTGTAGTAGAAGCAAAACTCCTGTATATGATTCAGGATCTAGTGGCGGATCTACTACAGAAACAGCTACTCCTACCTTAAGTATAACAGGATCAGGATTTTCTCTTTCAGGAACAACTGTTACAGCTGATAATAGATCTAATATAGCAGGAAGCAAAAGAACTGCTGTAGTTACAGCATCTTACTCTGGAGCTACAAATAAAACCGTTACTATTGAGCAAGAAGCTAATACTAGAAGTTATAGTGATATAACCATTCTTAGTGCTAGTACTGATAAAGTTCCAGCTAGTGGTAAAACTGTAGAAAGTGGATATGTTTCATTTGAACAAACAGAGTTCTTTTCTTCAGGATACTCTCAAAAGCTAACCAATAGTTCTAATATAGAATGAGGAGTATTAGTAGTACCTAACTTAGGCACTACTGAAACTATTGAAAAACAAGTTGGAGTAATCCCTGTACAGGTAACTCTTAATGGAAAGACTGCTAGGAAGGAAGATGTTCCTGTAGTACAAGAAGCCAACGTTAAATCTTATGACACTACAAAGGAGATAACCATTTCTAACTTTTCTTATCCAGAAGCTCCCTATGCTCAAACTACTGTCCATCCTGAAGTAACTGCTACTATGCCAGTAAAATATACCTCAGGAGCTTCCCAAGATGAAGCTATACCTCTTTCCTACATGTCTTATGCGTATTATGCAGGAAACATGGGAGCAGCAAGCTTGTCATATGCTTCTGGTAGTGTCTCATGACCTTATAACACTACATACAATTGAAGGACCTGTCAAGTTGAAGTAACTGTAAACTTTCAGGGAAAAATTGCTAAAGCTCATACAACTCTAGAACAAGAAGCTGAAATTCTAAGACTTTATTTTAAAAATGAATCTGACACACAAATCCAAATTGGAATTGGCACTAATGCGTCAAATGTTGTTGGAAATAATATAATTAGTATTAACGGATCTCAGACTTGAACTCTTACTACATATCAAAAAACTGGGCTATATGACTGAAGCAAAATGTATGTATTTGGAAGAGTACAATCAGGGAATTATCCATATCTTATTAGAAATGAACAAGTAAGTGGAGTCTGAAACGTCACGTTAAACTCCGCCTGAGCGATATTTGGAGGAAACGCATATCCAATTACAGAATTAGCAGGAAGTACTACAACACTAGTTAGAGCTGACTCTGGGGGGGGGATTAATTAATACTAAAATCCTAAATAAACTATAAAATTAAGAAATCATGAAAAAATTTATAAGATGAATATGAGAATTTCCTCAATGTTTACTTGGAGTCATTTTAATTCTATTTTATAAAAAAACGTTAATGAGGAAAATAGTTTATAAAGATTCTACTGTATACATATATGATAAATTTCCAGGAGGTATATCTCTAGGACAGTATATACATGTGGATTTCAGTAAGGTTAATAAGAATAAAGAGTGAGCTAGAGAAAGTCTAAGAACTAATATTAAACATGAATATGGACATACTCATGACTCTAAATGACAAGGTCCTTTATACTTAATAATCACTGGATTATGCAGTTCTGGATGACTTTTAGTTAGAAGGATTCATAATAAATACTGTAAAGAAAATAAAAAGTGAAATTATTACTGATTCTTTACTGAAAGAAGAGCTGATAAATTTGGAGAAGTTGACAGAGAAGAAGGCCACAATTTATACTTATAAATATGGATAAATTAGAAGAAAATGCAATAAAAAACTCTAAAATAACACTAGAAGAGTTTCTGAATGATTTCTACAGCCATAAAACAAACAAGGGAGTCTCTTAAGACTCCCTTTACTTTTTTAATCTTCTTCATAATGTGTTGCACTCATTATGAATGAGATCAAACTTAATAGCACGTAAAATACATTTATTGTGTATAAACTACTTAAGGCAAATAACCCCATAAATATTAAGCCTAAGGCATATCAAACTTTATAAGCTTTTATTCTCATTACTTATTTGCAAAATATTTGTCATAAACATTTTTACCATACCAGCCACAAAAGGTCCCGACTACCCAGCTGACAAAGGCAAGAAGCAAGCTGCCATAACTCATAGCCGAGACAATACCAAAACCCGCAAGAGCAAGAGCTAAAATAATAGCAGCAATAATCAATTTTGTTTTCCAAGTCATTGTTTTCATGTTTTTTATGTTTTATTTATATGTTAAATTACTATAAGTTGTTCCATTTTCAAAAACTATATAGTTTTTCTGATTCTTATATAAAGGTAATATTTCTTCTTCTTTTCAACTTACAAAAGCATATATATCATCATAAAAAGGATGATCTTTTACTCCTTTTTCAAATTCTTCTGGTGAACGTTCTTTTGTAATTAATGTGTAGTGATTTCCTAAATCGAAATTCATTTCTACCCCAGTTTTTGTAATTTTTCTTAATATAAACATATATATATTTATTTATTATACATTAAAATATTCCAATAGTTATTTCTATTATCCATAGTTAGATCATCAGATCGTTCAAATCAATCATGAAAATGTTTAACACTAGAAATTCCTGTTGGATATGTATTTATATCTAAACTAAAATTTGTGGGAAATGTTGTTATATCTCTAGGTATATCTTTAATACTATTTAGTCTAAAATCTTGTAAGTTATTATCAACTAATCATTTACGAAACTCTTCTAGCTTTTCTTTTTTATAATTTCCTAAACCTGCGCTATAGTATTCATAAGAATCATCTCCTACAATATCAGCAAATCTAGATTTTATTTGAGAATATTGATTATTATATAATTTTAATTTGTCTCTATATTGTTTTTCAAGATTATATTTATATACTAAATATTTAGCAGATGTGGCAATTCCGTCAGATAAGTTATGATCTTTCATGTATTTTTCATAATCTTCTCTTCGTTTTGCATTTAGAAACTGAGGTATATATTTTGCGCCACTTGAGTTTTCTATATTTGGTTGAAACTTAGATTCCTGAAATCAATTGGCTAATATAGCATTCGTATAATCTCGACTAAAACCAAATCCCCTAAGAATATTATATCCTTCAACAAAATCTATTTTATTTAAATTAGATCCTCCTTGATTTAATCAGTATCTATTTAAATTATTAAAAGACTGAACAGCTTCTTGTTCAAAATTAGTCTCATTATTTAAATTAGTATCCTTAGTCAACATTGGCGCCCTCCAATTTGGATCTACAGGCCTCTGGTTTGAATAGTCATTTCAAACTCTTCATGGTTCAGAAGAGTTCTTAATAGGTCCAGAAGGCTCTTGATATTTAGGTACCTTAAACCCTAATTTAACATAATTAATAGCTGGCTCCTTTTTTGGAATTTGAGCTACCTCATTTAGTAACCTCCTTATACCATCAGTACTATATCTATCTAAAATATTAAAGGTCTCATTGTTATCATACATCCTATATGACTTAGATTCCTCGGGAACCAACTTATAATTAGGATCTAAAGGCTCGGTTTCAATAACATTGCCATGTTTATCAAAGATGGTAGTTGATGTTCCTTCTATATTTCCATCTTTACTTTTCAATTTGTTGATCAAGGCTTCTTTAACTATATGCTGTCTCTTTAAATCCTCTATTTCTTCATTTGTAAAAACATGATCTGGACTTACTCCTAAAGCATATCTTAATTGCATTAATCTTGAATATATCTCTTGAGGGTTGTCTAAATAATCATCAGGAACTGTGAGCTCTTGATCATAAAAAGTTTTACCTAAAATCCCTTTTATCCTCTCTATCTCTCTAACTTGAGGTTCAGGATTACTACCATGGACCCATTCATGTATAGCTGTGGAAGGAGAATCATCTCTTAAATATATTCTACGTCCTCTGGGATAATAAACTCCTTTAGCACCAGAGGGAACTTTTGAGGGATCTACAGATGCACTGGTTAAATCCATATTCTTGGAAAGAATGTTATATCCTAAAGTTCCCGTAACTGGAACAGAAAATCATCTGTTTCTTTGTATATTACTCTTTATTTGAGACCTTCTGTTCTTATACCAATTCTTAACTCATTCCTTACCTTGAAGTACTCCACCTTGCTGAGCCTTAATAATTCCTCCATTTTTAATAGAAGTTATAATACTATTTAAAACTCTAGAGTAATTCGGATCAGTGGCATAACCTCCCTTATGTACTCTATCTGCAAACTCTGAAATATCTCCAGAAAATGCGTGATAGCGATTGTTAAGTAAGTTAATCTTAAAATTAGCATAATCTTCAAGAGAATCAAAGTCTCTAAAACTATCGTTTATATAAACATCCTTACCATTGATAACTTCTCGTGTCCTCTTAACAGTCCCTTTGCCCTTTATTCCTCCAAAATTAAACTTCCCAGAAGGCTTGGAACCCCATGCAGACTCTAACCCATCTTGAGCTACTAAAGCTTTGGCAAATAAGGGGTTTATACCTTTTTTATAAAGTAAATCTTTATATAAAGAAGTCATAGTATCTTTAAACTCTTCCCTATCTCTAAATTCTTTATTAGACTTCTTAGAGGAAATTTCTTCTATTTCTTTAATATCAGATTTTACAGGCTGGACTTCTTCAATCTCAACTAAATCTTGAGTATACTTGGGACGATATCCAGTAATATCTAGTACTGGATTTTCTATGTGAAAGTCATCAAACAAAGAATCTCTAATATAAGGTTTATAAGTTAATTTCATAATTAATTCGTTTTTATTTCGCAAATATAATAAATGTTCTTAATAAAAACAAATATTAATATAACTAATTATAAACTCTTCAACTCCAGATCCTTTAGACGAGCCTCAAGCTCTACTACTCTATACTCAAGTCTCTCTACTAAATCATATAAGTAGTCTAAACGATCATTCTCTTCTGGCTCTTCTGGCTTAACTTCCAATACTGAGCCTTTTACTTTATCCACTTCTAAATCAAATGGATCTGGCTTAATTAATGTACTAATATCTTCCATCTCTTACTCAAATTTAAATTTTGTATCCTCAACAGTAATCTTCTTCATAAGACGCTCATTCTCTTGCTTAAGTCTCATTAACTCCTTTTTCAAGTTCTTAATGTCTTCACTATGTTGCTCTAATTGTTCCCCTTGTTTATCAACCTTTTGATTAACAAATAATACAGCTTGGCATATTAAAGCTAAATCAACATACTTTGCCGTCTTTTTTAACCCTGTGACCTTATCAATACTTTTCGTCGTATCTGTCGATAATATACCTTTATCTGTTAGCTTTCTGAAAACTCTTGCTAAGGCTTTAGTACCTATATTTATTTCTTTAGATAACTCTTCATTCGTTTTTGTTATCTTTGCTAGCTGTCCATCACCTTTATCACTAAACTGCTGTACAGCCATTAACACAGCTTTCTCATCAGACTCTAGATTCTGGGTCGCTAAAAACTCATATGTAAACATCTCAAAAAATCTTCCACTCTTTTGTATCTCATATATATTACTACGACCATGTTTGTAAGATAGTAGCTTTATTTCTCCTGCTTTTAATAACCTATCAATACTTGCAGCAACTGTGTTTATAGCAATATTAGCATCATTAGAAATAGTACGTAAGGACACAAAAGTTTGATATGTGTCTTTATCCATGTATTTCCTTAAAAACCCATATACTAAATAATCAGTGGGCAGTAACTTTATATCATCTGTATTAGATGACGTTTTTCCCAGGTCATGAGGTATTTGAATATGTTGTGATGGTTTATTCATGATCTTGCTTATTTAAAATTATTCCATACCAATCTTTATACTTCTGAAAAAGCTGCTTTATTTCTAGAGTATTATGGTATCATCCCCTTTTATAATAATATTGTAAACATAATTTATGCAACTCTTTTTTATCTTCAACTGTCCCGTCTATCCAATCAATAAGTTTATTGTGACAATTTGACCTGTGAAAGTTAGTTAACACCTTCTCTAAGTCTTTGGTAAACCCAATTTTTAAATAATCTCCGTCTTCTATTAAATATATCATACACTGTAAATTTTAATTGTTATTTACAAAGATAATAATAATTATTAATATATCAAAAATCTATATACATTTTTTATAACTTTTGTATTACTTTTTGATGTTTATTCAAAAATAAAACTAGGTCCTATTGATACACTAACACGTCACTTTTAATACACTATTTCTGAAACTACCTGCCATTTTTAATACACTTAATACCCATTTTTAATTCCTATCTATATACTATATACGTCCTCGCTTCGCGGAGGCGCTCGGACGGACCTAGATTTAAGCACGTGCTGTGAAAGCCCCCCCCAAGTAAACAAAGAAAACTTGGTTCCTACATGCTGTTTGTAGCTGAATAAATAATTTCGATTTTCCAAATAAAAAGTGGGGTATATAATGAGTAAATACGGTTACATAGTATTTAATCCCCCCGTACTCACAAAATGGAAAATGAAAAAATCTAAGACAAAATTCTACACAAAAAACTGAATAAAATTTACCAAAGCATATAACATTTTCTTAACCTTAACTCTTATAATTATGTCTAAAGTTATTTCTTTGCCCGAAATGGGCATCATCCTTGACAGTATTTACCGCAACTACAGCAAGCATAAGATTGACCAGGAGAATACTACTCGGCTTGCTGCAAAGTGTAATACATCTATCAATGTTTTGCTTAAAGTCCGTAGCATTCTTGCTGAAAGGCAGCTTCTCATTATCGAAGGAGAGCGAGCTAAACAAACATGCTACTGGAATACGGCAAAAAGTGCACCTAACCCTGTAATGCTGACTGATATCTATCGTATTTATACGAAAGGAGTAAAGAGCAGAGTTAAGGTTGAAAAGAAGAAGGCAGCTCCTTCTTCAATAGAGTCAGCATTACTAACTTTCAGGAAAAAGGGTGCCCTGGAAGTGACTGTGAAGTATGCTTGTGGTTATAAGAAAACCATTGAAGTGTATGATGTCACCCAAATGGAGGTGGGAGAGTAATCTTCCACCTCTTTTTACTATGCCAACACTTAACTCATTATATTATGACATTCATCATTTTTATCATTGCAGTAGCAGTACTGTGGTACATCAGTCTTATAGTTAAAGGGCTTATTAATGACACTGTTTATCGTAAAGGCAGAAAGTCATGAAAAAGCTCATCTTTGGTGAGATTATAGTTATACTGTTTCTCATCATTGGAGTGGACTACTTACCTTGGTCTATATGCTGGATTCCTTTCATTGTATACAATTGCTTGTATATAAGAAGGATTGCTGAGTATATACCATGGGAGTAGTCCTACTCTCAATCCAATAATCAAAGCTATAAATAACCTTTTTAACTATAAAACTCTGTTACTATGACTCTTCAACAGTGTGTTGAACACGGTCCTAAAGTGTTATTGGTATCGCCAACAACGATATCACAATTTCTGAAAAGAAAAGACCCAATCATTGCAGAACCCATCAAGAGAATTGCAAGGATTTACGAAACTCGTGAAAAACGTAACATTCCAAAATTCGCAGAGGATGAGTATCAAGTTCAAGCATCGTTCATTGGAGTACAAAACTTGAACCATGAATCGTCCAATGCCCTCAAAAACTTTCTCGAATATGGTGTATATCGTGCTTAATGGCCTCTTGGTTGAGGCCGAAACTGTTACAGAAGTACATCCCAAAGCTGAGATCAAATGCTATCATCATGTGAGACCTCGAAAAAAGTACAGGTCTCTCAAAGAAGACGATACGATTACTGAAATCGTTCGTGAAGTTATGAAACAAATGAAGGGAGAGTAATCTCCCTTCTTATCAACCGTCTCATTATGACAACGACTGAGCTTAAACAAACAATTCAGAATGTGCAAACAGTCCTAGACAACGCTCTGAATGCAATTCAAACCACTGACATTCCTGCCTATGTTCTGATCCATTATATCAAACAAGAGACAGGAATTGACATGGAAAATGTAACTACAGGTAGAGAATAATATCTCTACTTGTAGCTTACTTTGGGGAGTGCACCAAAGCATCAAACAATCTACCAAAGCCTCCAACAAATACTTAGGGAGAACAAAAACAAAGCTCCCAACAAATATTTACCATGACAATAAATGTCGTGGTTCTAATAGTAAATTAATAATTTAAAAGTTTGATAATATGAAACTTAATGAAATGAATGTGGCTGACCGTCCCGTAATTACGGTCCGTGGTAATCTTGTTCCCACGAAAGTAGATTTCAGTGCCCTCGAAGGCGTAGGCGAACCCAGAAATGGTTACGGAATGAATGTCGGCGATGTCGTCGAATTCCCTGACACCGAGCAGGACATCGAACTCATGGCAATCCCCGTTCGGGAAAATGGCCCCAAGCAGTATGTCGTTCTCGTAAAGAAGAACGGTAAGCAGGCTTGGTTCGGACTGTCTAACCTTCGTCGTATGGACTACGAGATGAAACCTGTTCATCTTGTAGCTGCAACACTCGCAGAACAGGTCCGTGCACAGGCTCTCCCCAATGACGACAAGACTCGTCTGAAGCTTATGCTTGGCAAGTCCATCACAGCTACTGAAGCCGTCACCTACAAGGAGGCTATCTTCGAAGATGGAACCCGTACCAACGACACTCGGGATCGTACTACTGCCAACCTCATCTTTGGCAACTAATGAAACGAAATGGATTGGTAACTGTTAAAGGGGCGTGAAAACGTCCCTTTAACATCCTTTCTACTAATTGCGGTGAATTCGTAGTAGTGAACTTTCGTAGTTGGTGAAATAACCCAGAAAGTTTCTTCGTACTACACAAAAATACAAAAGGAGAATATTTTATACATCGTTGCATTCACTTAGATGGAAAAATCTACTAAAGGCGAGAAATTTGTAGCTACTCTGACTTCTGCATTCCTCGCTTGCCTATTCACAGGAGGAATAGCAGCCTTTTTTGGCGCCTCTATACCAATTACTGTCTTTTTAACAATTGGTGTAGTATTCGCCATAGCTTATGGAAGCTCTGAAGAATAAACCAGAATAACTAATTGTTTCATATCGCTATTTTAACACTGTTGTGACAACAGAGTCCTACCACTACACACCTATTCACATTAGGAGCATTGTTTGCGTTTCAGAGAATGAGTAGTGGCATTCTCTCCTTTTTTAATTGAAGTATTAATTAATAAAAATGATGCTAAGTAGCTGATTATCAATCTCTTTCTCACTTTCTAATCTTTTATTTTCTCATTAATTTTGGGAATTGTTTTCACATACGTATATCAATATATAACTCATAATCAATAAGTTGACTATTAGTTAATAAATTTATTAAATATTGATTTAGAGTTTAAGTGTACTTTTCATGTAGTTTTGTTAATAATACCAAGAGAAGAGAGAGAATAAGTTATTTCCAGCATACATTGAAACTATATACGATGATTTGGATTCAAACAATTCCAATATACGTAATGTTATCGGGTCTTTCGGGGTATACACAGACAAAGAATTGGGAGAAAAGTCTTTTTATCAATTTAAAGACATGTATTCTATGTTTTTTGGAATACCAAGAGAAGAGAGCGATGATTATTGCTTATTTGAATTCGAAGATGGAAAAGTAGAACTCTACTTTATAGACTATAAAGAAGACACAATAGAAGAATATAGTATAATTGCAGTTTATACTGTCTTTTAAAACACACACGTAAAACAATAGATGTTAAATTCTGTTACCAAGTAGCAGCCATAATTAATCTACCACAGAGTAGGATCACTTGGTTTAGAATCTTTTAAATGAAAGCGCGTAAGTAGTTTCTAAGAAGCTCATAGCACCAAGTATGGTTGTGTATTTTTTTTAACTCGAAGAGAGACCTGATGATTACCAGAAATTAATGTCTGGATTCACTACAATTAGTTTATCTAATATAAGTGGGCTTAAACGAGTATAAATAAAAGCCGAAACGTTCGCAACAGTCAAATGAGAGAGTGAAGCATAGTAGCTCTCTCTTTTTAGATCATTTAGGATTTACAATATAAATACAAAATCCTAGTACAACAACTAGTATTAGGTTAACATTATATCTACAACAGCGGTAGAGGAAGTTGTACTATCAGTTTAAGAGGAGACTACCGTTATAAATTGAGAGTCTGATATATAATGTTATTGATGTTTTTTCATTTTGATGAATTTACTTAGCATGACGATGCTAAGTCGCGTGTTCTCTTGATATCGGAGGAAGTAATGATATCTAGCAGCTATGCTATCTTAACGTGGGAAAAAATAGTCTATCGTTGTAGATTTAATAGTAAAATACATAATCTAACAAAGGCAGAAAAATGCAAAAAGTGCTACAGTCTTGTGAAGAGTCGAAGATAATTCGAGAAAGCTAGTCAAGACAAATGCCGAGATGGCGAAATTAGGTAAACGCACAGCACTTAAAATGCTGTATCCCGCAAGGGGTTTACGGGTTCGACTCCCGCTCTCGGTACAAATTATTAATAGTACAAACAAGTTTAACAATATCTAAAATTGTACAGCTATGGAAATCAACATTATTTCTAAGAAAACGATGAGGAACAAGGATTTTTCTGCTCTTAAGGAGAAGAAACGAGGATATAAGCGCTTTAAAGCTCCTCTCAATGTAGTTGAGCACCGTTTTGAGAGTCTTTTTCGAACTCCACGTGGTTGGTTTCTCACCTATCATAAAATTGTCAAGAAAGAGGATGGTGAAGTCAAAAAGGAGAAAGCGGTTGGAGAAGTTTCTGTAACCACAGCAGAAAGGTGGTTACGAGAATGCAACATAAGATATAGTATGGGTTGGTAAATGAACAAGAAATTCGATTGCTTTGCAAGGTTGAAAACCCGTTGTTCTTTTTTTTTTGTTTGGGATTGCAGATTTAAATAAAAGTTTTTAAATTTGCAATTCCTAATTATAGGTGTGGCACAGTTGGTAGCGCGCTTGCTTTGGGAGCAAGAGGTCGCAGGTTCGAGTCCTGTCACCTATACTAACATATTTTTAACTAGTAAAGAATGAAACAAATATCAATTGAGTATACAGGAAAATACCCATGTTTATGTATGGGTAAATTAAAAGTTACCATAGATGGGATTGTGTATAATTTCCCAGACTACTGTTTAACTTCAGGAGGTAGTACTTATTTTACAGATGACTATTCAAATGCGCATGTAGAGAATGGCCCTTGGGAAGTAGATAAATGGCCTGATAATTTTCCTGAGAAGTATAAAGAAGCTACCTTGGATGCAATCAATGAAAATATTCCTTGGGGATGTTGTGGAGGATGCTTATAATTTAAGTTTTAATAAGCTGCAACTTACTTGGAACGTTGAGTTTATGCTATGATGTTAATTGCAGTTAATGTCAAACTAAATATAATATTTAACTGGTAAGCTTGGAAGTAGCTATCCTTAATAAGTAGATGAGTAGCAGCACGTGGTGAGGTATAAAGTTATACAGTTTACTCCTCATGTAAAAACTGTAGGTATGCTTAAATAATGGCGAAAGACTAGACTCTAAGTCAGAAATCTGAAATATAAGAGTAAGAAGCTAGTGAAGTCAAGTTAAGAACCTGAAAAGCCGCGGCTGGATTTCCTACAATGAAGATAAGTTAATGACTTACGGTGCTATAAGTAGCAATATTTATAGTACTTCTTTTGGTGTAACAACATGGTTAAATACTATATTATGGTAAAATATATATAAATAGATAGGTTATCATAATCCTATCTATCTTTATTGGGCCCTTAACTCAGTTGGTTAGAGTAAATGATAAAATACTACATCTTGCTGTGGCGCAATTGGTTAGCGCAGGATGCTTATACCATCAAGGTTGTAGGTTCAAGTCCTACCAGCAAGACTATGAAACAGGAGATATCAGAATACTACAAAGAAAAAGGCTATGATGTAGTTTATATTAACACAAATAAGGAGCCAAGAAGAGTTACAACACTTCGCAAGAAGAATGGAGAAATGACGAGTATGAGCTACGCAAAGTATTTATATACAAGTTATCATAAAACAGAGGTCGTTGTCCTACTTGGGATATTTTAATAGGACTAATAGCTCAATAGGTCAGAGCATCTGACTGTTAATCAGAAGGTTCTAGGTTCAAGTCCTAGCTAGTCCGCTAAAAAACAATTAATACAATGAAATCTATGTTGAACTGTCAAGAAAATCTTTTTACTATTACAGAGCCAAGGTCTGATTTTAAAACCTTAGAAGCTAATCGTTTAATTCGATGGGATAAAGTTAAGTCTTTAATGTCAGCAATTTGTAGAGGAGAATGGGTTCCTCCTATTGTAGTTACAAAAGAAGGTTACATAGTGGATGGTCAACATAGGTATTCTGCATTTTGTCATTTGTGCAAAGATCATTCGTTCAGTGGGCATCTAAGTGTTCTTGAAATTACAACTAAAGAAGATCCTGTACAACTTGCTATTCGACTTAATTCTATCAGCAAAAAATGGGTTGCTGAAGATTATTTCCGCGCTTATGTTATACTACAGAAGCCCGCATATCTACGGCTGAAAGAGTTTATGAAAACTTGTGGTAACGAAGTGCGAGGAGTCCGAGCAAGTCTTCAGATTATTAAAGGTACTTATGGGAGTAAAGTGTTTCAAGAAGGATCCCTTCAACTTTCCATGTCAGAAATTAATAAAGCAATGGAAAGAATGTTTTATCTCAATCAAGTATACCGTGCTGTAAAAAATGATAGACGTGTCTTTAAGAGAGATATCATCATAGCTTTTTATAACATATATCCTGAGGTAAAGCATTGGAATCTTTTTCTTAATAACTTGAGGAATAGTTTTGTTGCTCCAAACAACGAGAAGAGTACAGATTGGACAGCAGCATATCGTTCATGTTATTGATTTTGCTGATTTAAACTTATAGAATACCTAACAGAAGGTATTATTTATTGTAAATTCATATATTTACGTTAATAAAGAATTATCTTTATGCCTACTACGTGTTTCGAGCGTGTGATTGAATAGAAAGTTATCTTCTATTATGAACGTAGGTCGGTGAGGGTCACTATCTCAGCCCCGCCAAAACTAGTTTTATAATATGAAAAGAATTAATTTCAAAACTGCTAAGTTAGCTAGGGAGAAAGGATATGATGAAGACTGTGATTCTGCT
>ENA-OPSV01001163-OPSV01001163.1-human-gut-metagenome-genome-assembly--contig:-NODE-1163-length-18741-cov-5.144386_pt1 | contig 18741 bp, 9 predicted proteins | sample MGYA00241460_ERZ501912 | MGnify/ENA primary metagenome ERZ501912 (study PRJEB25962, sample SAMEA2042402) | human gut metagenome | biome: human gut; feature: human-associated habitat; material: faeces...
CCCGCTATTTTTGCGTCATACACTACTACCTTGCGTCCCTTTTTCCCCATGAACATGCCGACCACCCGGCCCGGCCTCCGGTTCCGGCCCCTCGTATGGGCCCTGCTTTTAGGCTGCATTTTAACATACCCCTTCTCACCGGCCGTCAGCAGACCTCCCGGCGACAAACGCGATTATATACTGGTAATCAACACCTATGCGGAATCGACCCCGTGGAGCAGAGGTATCATCGCAGACATCACGGCACACGTCGAACAGATCGAGAACCTGGAACTCTACACCGAACATATGACCCTGCTGTTGGTGGATTCCCCCGAGGACATCAGGACATTCGAGGCGAACCTCCTGCGCGAATACGGCAAAAAACCTCCCCAGGCCCTGGTGCTGATCGGAACCCCGGCTGCCCTGTTGCGCAACTTCATCAACAGCATATGGCAAGATATCCCGACCATCGTATGTGCCGAACAGGATTTCATCGGGCCGGATAAATACTACCTCAAAAGGCAGCCCATCCCCGCATCGGAACAGGTTCCCCTCCGGGCGCTGGCAGACCAGGACAATCTGACCCTGCTTTATTCGCCGGCCTATCTCGACCAAAGCGTCGACCTGATGAAGCGCATACTGCCCGGCATGGACAGGCTCGTATTCATAGACGACGCACGCTACGTCAACCGGCAAACGGAACACGACCTCGCGGAGCTGCTCGGCTCGAAATACCCCGGCATGAAATACACGGTTTATTCGGCCGACAAGATCGGGATCGACCAACTGCTCGATTCGCTGAGTACGATCGATGTAAAACAAACCGGCGTACTCTTCTCCTCGTGGCATTACCTGAAGAACATGTCAGGGCGTAACGAAATTATGACCAACCCGTTCAAGGTCATCGCCAGTTCGTCCGTACCGTTGTTCTCGCTGCGCCCGACCGGGCTCAAGAGCAGCGGCATGATCGGGGGTTACGTATACGGCGAGAACGAATATTCCGACCGGCTGATCGCCACCATAGATGCAGTGCTGGAGGGTAAGCAGCCGCGCGACATTCCCTTTTACACCCCGGCCGGTGCACAACCCGTCTTCAACTACCCGGTACTGCTCCGGCACAACATCTCCCCGAACGCCTGCCCGACAAATACCCTGTTTTTCGACAAACCGTCCTCGTTCATGGAGCGGTATAAAACCGAGATAGGTGTCTGCGGCAGCATATTCCTGTTATTCCTCATCTTCCAGCAATGGAGGATCGCCGTCCTGCGCAAGGTCGACGCAGCCCACCAGAAAGAAATGGAAACCCAGGCCAAATACTCGCACCTGTTCAACAACATGCCGATCCTGTACATGCAGGAACGGGTCGTATTCGACGCACAGGGGACGGCCATAGACACTGTTTATGTCGATGTAAACGCCCACTTCGAACGCTCCTTCTACCCCCTGGACGAAGTGGCGGGCAAATCCGGGTCGACGGTTTTCCCGGAGTCGATGCCCCAGTTCATGCCGATCATCGACATCGTACTGAAAGAAAAGCGGAGCGTTACCTTCCCCTATTACCACAAGCCGGTGAATATTTTCTACGAGGTCGTCATCTGCCCCTCGTACCAGCAGGATACGGTCGACATTTTCTGCATCGACAGCACAGCCCTGCACGATGCCCAGAAAAAGGTGGATTCGGTGAACCGGAAACTCGCACTGGCGCTCGACGTAGCCAACATCATCCCCTGGAAATGGGATCTCACGACCCACACCATCCTGTGCGACCTCAACAAGGCAGCCAAGATAGCCTCCGGGATGTCGCTGGCAAACAACCTCTCGCTTGCGGTGGACGAGGAGTGCTACTTCTCGAAAGTCCACAAGGAAGACCGGGAACGCGTCCGCACGGCTTACCGGAACCTGATCGAAGGGAGTACGGAGAAGGTCTGCGAAGAGTTCCGCGTCGTATCCAACGAAAGCGGACACTGGCACATGGAGTGGGTCGAGGCACAGGCCACGGTCGAAACCCGCGACACTGACGGCAGGCCGCTGTCGCTGGTCGGAACATCGCTCGTGATCTCCGAACGCAAACAGATGGAGCAGGAGCTGCTCACCGCACGCGACCGCGCCGAGGAGTCGAACCGCCTGAAATCGGCATTCCTGGCCAACATGAGCCACGAGATACGCACGCCGCTCAATGCCATCGTCGGGTTTTCGGGCATTCTTGCCTCGACGGACGAAGAACAAGAGAAGCAGGAATACATGTCGATCATCGAAAGCAACAATACGTTGCTGCTGCAACTCATCAGCGATATCCTCGACCTTTCGAAAATCGAGGCCGGAACGCTCGAATTCGTCCATACGGATTTCGAACTGAACGAACTGATGCGCGAGAAAGAGAACGTCATGAGGCTGAAAACCGACCAGAACGTGGAGCTGGTCTTCGAGCAGCGGTACGAAACCTGCCACGTCCGCACCGACCGCAACCGCCTTTCGCAGCTGATGATAAACCTGCTGACGAACGCCGCTAAATTCACACACCGGGGGTCGATCCGCTTCGGTTACGAGCTCCGTGCCGGGCAGCTCTATTTTTGGGTTGCGGACACCGGCTGCGGTATCCCCGCCGAACGGAAGGACGCGGTCTTCGAACGCTTCGTCAAACTCAACTCGTTCAAGCAGGGCACGGGCCTCGGGCTTTCCATCTGCCGGACGATCGTGGAGCATCTGGGTGGGAATATCGGCGTAGAGTCGGAAGAGGGCAAAGGTTCGACCTTTTGGTTCACGCTTCCGTACGTCCCCGGCCAATCGGAACAGGCGGAGGCTCCGGCACAGATACTTCAGGCCATCCCGACGGTCGAGAAGGACAAGCTCGTAATCCTCATCGCCGAGGACAACGAAAGCAATTACCGTCTTTTCGAGTCGATCCTGCGCCATGAATACAAGCTCGTACACGCCTGGAACGGCCGCGAAGCAGTCGATTTATTCAACCGGCACACACCGCACCTGGTGCTCATGGACATCAACATGCCCGTGATGGACGGCTACGAAGCCACGGCCGAGATCCGCAAACAATCGGCCGACGTGCCGATCATCGCCGTGACGGCTTTCGCCTTCGCATCCGACGAACAGAAGGTACTCTCGAGCGGATTCGACGGCTATATGCCCAAGCCGATCAACGCCCGGCAGCTCAAAACACAGGTACTCGACATGCTGCGCACGCGCATGACGCTGATTTAATTGAAAAAGGGAGCCCCTTATCGGGACTTCCTTTAAAAGGTAACGTTTTAACCAACGGCAAAAGCCATGATGTCGGGTCATGGCTTTTGTGTTCGTACAAAATGACCTCAGACCAGGTAATCCCCTAGACGGGTCGGCTGCCGGTCTCAGAAAATTATCAACCACGGCATCCTCGGACTTAAAGCTTCAACCATCCCCGTTACAAGATTCCCCATCGGATATATATAGCCCTTTTTTACCGAATCATGAAATACGACGATCCTCCTTCTCCCGGTGAGCTCTACAAACCGAGGGATACATATTGCGAAACCTGGAAAAGGTATCGCGCGAAATCTTAAAACGCACACAGATATCCATCTTCATCGAACATGCGGATAATCGCCGAACCTCTACACGCTCACGGCCGAAGCCGCAGCCTTCCGCGTGGGGTTCCGCAAGGTCGGGATCTGTCAGGCTGATATAGTCTTCTCATAGACCGATATAATCGTAACTCCCGTATCTTTTACTGTGATTTTTGCCATATTGTCGATGATTCTTGGTGTTTCAGCAGCAAAGACAGTCGCAATTCATTGAATTATGCGCTTTAGGATGAACTATTTATGGCTGAAAATACTATGAGAAATTATCGGGCTGACAATCGGCAGATGATGGAAAACCTCGGTCGAATACGTATCGCTATAAATCTTTTTCAGGATAAAAACGGAACAACAAAGCGTTTTCTGTCCGTTATCTTCGTTCGGAAGCGATGGATTGCCCCTCCCGGAATTGCAATTAAATCGGATGGAATTTCATTATTTTATCGATCATTTCTTATATTTGTGTATTCGAGTTCGGCCGACGACTGCCCCCGGATGCGGTTAAACAGATAAATAATACGACGGTAAATCGATATACGAAAAGACTGCGTGAAAGCTGGCTCGCAGTTTATTCGTCGTATATGTCCATGTAGTCGGCCGCAGAGACAATGTGCAACTCTTTCGGTGCGTTTGCACTCTAATAAACATCCTCGCTGAAATAACACGAACAGGCATTCTCCACCGGCAGAAAAAAGCACGGAAGGCGGCGGAATCACCTTGATAATAATGAGATAAAGGAAGCATCGGAGTTGAAATTACGCTACACCCCAATTATTAGGGGATTGAGTATATAGTCACCGTCATTAAAATCTCTCGACTTTTATTTATAAATATCCAAATAAAATACTATACCGTTTCAAAACGAGAAAAAAATTCTCGTTTTGAAACGGTATTACAGTAAACACATGAAACACACAGGTTGATAATCAATAAGATAATATAAATTTTCAGAAATGGCATACCGGTTGATTTCTTATATGACATGAAACTTTTTATCATATCCAACAGACTGCCTGTGAAAGTCTCCGAAAAGGCGGAACAGTTCCTTTTCACAAGGAGTGAAGGCGGGCTTGCAACGGGTCTCGATTCACTGCATACCCAATATGAAAAACATTGGATCGGCTGGCCGGGGCTGAATGTAGAAAAACCCGAAAGCAGGCAGCGCATCCGCGAAGAGTTGGAAAAACTGGACTTCCACCCGGTGTTTCTCTCCGCAGAACAGATCGAGAACTACTATGAAGGGTACAGTAACAGTACAATCTGGCCCTTATGCCACTATTTCTTTTCTTACACACAGTACCGACAGAACTTCTGGGAAACCTACCGCGAGGTCAATCGGCTCTTCTGCGAAGAGGTTCGGCATCTGGTCGGTTCCGATGACATCGTTTGGGTACAAGATTACCAGCTCATGCTGCTGCCCGGGATGCTCCGCGAGATCATACCCACACTTTGCATCGGCTATTTCCACCACATTCCGTTCCCCAGCTACGAATTATTCCGGGTACTGCCCGAACGGGCAGAACTATTGCGAGGAATGCTGGGCGCAGATCTGATCGCCTTCCACACGCACGACTACGTGCGCCACTTCATCAGTACGGCGGAGCGGGTTCTGCACATGGATTTCAGGCTCGATGAGGCTCAGATCGACAATCGTTTCGTACAGGTCGACGCCCTGCCGATGGGCATCGACTACGAAAAGTTTCACCGAATCTCCTCTTCATCGGCCGTCAAGCCGCTGATCGCCCGCACACGGGCTCATTTCGGAGACCGGAAGCTAGTGCTCTCTGTCGACCGGCTCGATTACAGCAAGGGTATCCGTCACCGACTGCACGGATTCGACTCTTTCCTAAAGCATCATCCCGAATACCTGGGTAAGGTGACACTGGCGATGGTGATTGTTCCTTCACGCGACCGGGTCGGCTCCTACGCCGATCTGAAGACCCGTATCGACGAGGAGATCAGCGCTATCAACGGCCGCTACTCCACGATGGACTGGACACCTGTTTGTTATTTTTACCACGGCTTTTCGTTCGAAGAGCTCACGGCCATGTACTACGTTGCCGACGTAGCACTGGTCACTCCGCTGCGCGACGGCATGAACCTCGTGGCCAAGGAGTACATCGCCGTCAAGGACGGCAATCCAGGCGTACTGATCCTCAGCGAAATGGCCGGAGCGTCCGTAGAGTTGGCCGACGCCATCCGGATCAATCCGAATGATACGGAGCAGATCGCTTCAGCACTCGCCATAGCATTGGAAATGCCTGTCAGGGAGCAGTTGCAGCGGATACGACGAATGCAGACCGTCATCTCGGAACAAACCGTGAACCGTTGGGCTGCGGACTTCATGGCAGGATTGGCCGAAGTGTGCCGCAAAAACCGCTCGGTCAAACAGCGACAACTGACGCCCGAGACACTGGAAAGGATTCTCCATACCTACCGGCATACGCGCCAGCGTCTCCTACTGTTCGATTACGATGGCACGCTGGCGCCCATCTGCAGCCGTCCTGAAGAGGCCGTGCCAGGCCGTGAGCTTTACAAAGTACTGTGCACCCTCGTAGCCGACCGCAGCAACCGCGTGGTAATCAGCAGCGGTCGTGACCATGCGACCATGGAACGCTGGTTCGGGAAACTGCCTGTCTCTCTCGCTGCCGAGCACGGTGCATTCTACAGGGAAGGCCGGGGCGGATGGCATGCAAATCTGCATCATGCCCCATGGGATCCCGAACTGCTGGAGCTAATGAACCGCTTCGTTGAACGGACGCCTCACTCACGGCTCGAACAGAAACAGACCGCTCTGGCATGGCACTACCGCGAGACGGACGAGTGGCTGGGAACGTTGCGGGCACAGCAATTGATGACAGCCCTCATACCGCTTTGCATGCGTCTGAACCTGCAGATCATGCCCGGAAGCAAAGTCGTGGAGGTCAAATCGCCCGAATTCTCGAAAGGCTCGGAAGTCCGCCGTTTGCTGCGCCGGGAACGCTACGACTTTATCCTCGCAATGGGGGACGATACGACCGACGACGATATGTTCCGGGCCCTGCCCAGAGCAGCCGTCACGGTAAAAGTCGGAGCGGCCTCGGAATACGCCCGTTATAATCTCTGGCGGCAATCCGACGTACTACCGTTTCTGGAACGGCTCGCCGCAAGCGGCAGCACCGGTCATTCGGTTCGCGAAACGGTCACACGCGGTATCCGCACGGTTTGGGGACATTTCAGAAATTTGTTGACCAACAAGAAGGACGACGATGAAAAATAATCTCAATTACGGTATCATCGGCAACTGTCGAACCGCCGCGCTCATTTCCGAACGGGGTAATATCGAGTGGCTCTGCTTCCCTGACTTCGATTCTCCCTCGGTGTTCGCAGCCCTGCTAGACCGCACGAAAGGCGGTTCGTTCGGGTTCGACGTATCGGATCGGTACACCGTGCGGCAAACCTACGTACCGCATACCAATATCCTCCAGACTCGCTTCGCATCGGATGAAGGCACATTCGAGGTACTCGACTACATGCCCTGCTACCACTCGTTCGAAAAGGAGCACTACCTGCCGGCAGAACTCTACCGATATATTCGCCTGATAGCAGGCACTCCCCGGTTTCGGGTACATTACGACCCGGCCCCAAACTATGCGCGGGGAGCCGTCCAATTCCACTTCACCGCCGAATTCGTCGAAAGTTACAGTTCAGCGGACAATAAGGATCGCCAGTATCTATACTCCTCGCTTCCTCTGCAGGCCATAGCTGACCGCGAGGAGATCCGGCTCGAAAAGGACGAATTCCTGTTGTTGTCGTACAACGAGAAAGTTATTCCGATCGACATCGAACGCGAAAAAATCGAGTACTGCCGCACGTTGGTCTACTGGCTCAACTGGACCAACCGCACCAAACAGTATACCTGTTACAATGAGGTTATCGAACGGAGTATGCTGGTGTTGAAACTGCTCTCCTACTATAACGGTGCCATGCTGGCTGCGCTGACCACCAGCCTGCCTGAAGCCGTGGGTGAGGCACGCAACTGGGACTATCGCTTCTGCTGGCTGCGTGACGCCTCGATGTCCATCGAGACCATATTCCGAGTCGGGCACACTGGCGCCGCACGACGGTTCATGAAATTCATCCAGTCCACGTTCATGTCCCGGCAGGACTATCAGATCATGTACGGCATCCGCGGTGAACGAAAATTGACCGAGGTGATCCTGGAGCATCTTGAGGGATATAGGGGATCGAAACCTGTGCGCATCGGTAACGATGCTTATCATCAAAAGCAGAACGACTCGTTCGGCTATCTGATGGATCTTATTTGGCAGTATTACAGGCTGATGCCTGGTACACTCGACGAAATTGAGGATATGTGGGAGATGATCAAGGGCATCCTCGCTACTGTGATCGAAGAATGGCACAACCCTGACAAGGGGATTTGGGAGATCCGTGGCGAAGAGCAGCATTTCGTCTCTTCAAAGGTGATGTGTTGGGTGGCACTTGACCGAGGAGCCCGCATCGCAACGAAACTCAAAAAGGCGGAGTATGCAGCCCGATGGCGCGAAGAGGCCGAAGCGATTCACCGTGATGTTATGGAACACGGCTGGAAAAAGGAAATACAGAGTTTCTCGCAGGCTTACGGTAATCTGGCACTCGATTCTTCGTTGCTGCTCATGGAACCTTACGGATTCATTGCTGCGAATGATCCGCACTACCGCAAGACAGTCGAAGCCGTACACAAAGCACTGTTTCACAAAGGATTGATGTATCGTTACAACAGCAAAGACGATTTTGGTGTTCCCAGCTCGGCATTCACGATGTGCACTTTCTGGCTTATCCGCGCTCTGCTCGTCACAGGACAATACAACGAAGCTAAAACATTGTTCAATCAGATACTACAATACGGCAACCATTTAGGACTATTTAGCGAGCATCTTGACTTCGACACCAAAGAGCAACTGGGCAACTTCCCGCAGGCCTACTCGCACCTGGCGATCGTCAACACAGCGCTGCTTTTTGCCGAAGAAGAACAGCGGCTGGATTTCATCCGACCATAATAATATCAACGGTTCAATTGCTGCAAACAACTTCTGCAGCAGAATATTCAATCCGTGTACTATGGTCGGATTTACGGTTTGGGGTGAAATCTGCCACAATGTTGTACCGCGCTTCGATAAAAACGAGGTCTGGAAACGACTAAAACAGTAAAAAAGCTAATAAACAGCAATAACATTTAACAATGTTCGAGCAAATTAAGTTATAAATAAGTATAGTTTAATCCCCAAAAAAGAGTTATTATGTCACGCTATACCTTACAGCCGGGTATGATTGTCCCACAGACACCGTTCTACTACTGCGATATTGACCTGCTGCAACGAACCCTGCAAACCGCAACGACTGAAGCTGCAAGATACGGCTACCAGATTCACTACGCCATGAAAGCCAATGCAGAACCTCACATTCTCTACGAAATACAGCAAGCCGGATTAGGAGCGGATTGTGTGAGCGGTTATGAAGTGGAATGTGCGATAGAAAATGGATTCCATCCCTCGAAGATCGTCTTCGCAGGAGTCGGAAAAAGTGACCGCGAGATCGAATACGCCATCCGTCAGGGCATTTTCGCCTTCAACTGTGAATCCTTGCAGGAACTCGAGGTGATCAACGAGCTGGCAGGCAGACTGGGAAAACAGGTGAATGTAGCCCTGCGAATCAATCCGGATGTTCGTCCCCATACACACCATTACATTTCGACCGGGCAATCGGAGAGCAAGTTCGGCATCTCCTATGCCGAAATCGATGCAGCCTTGGCCGAACTGCACGCCATGAAGAACATTCGCATTTTCGGACTGCATTTTCACATCGGGTCGCAAATCCGGGAATTGGAATCGTTCGCCGAACTGGCCGGAAAGGTCAACGAAATCGCTGCATGGTTCACTTCGAAAGGCGTGGAGCTCCGCCATCTCAACATGGGCGGCGGTCTGGGGATCGACTATAACGACCCGGATGGCGAGCCAATCCCCGATTTTGCCGGATATTTCCGCACATTCCATGAAAATCTGCGGCTCACACCGGGACAGACCGTGCATTTCGAACTGGGCCGTTCGATCGTCGCGCAGTGCGGCGAACTAATCACCCGTGTCCTATATACGAAAACCACGGCTGGCGGGGCGCATTTCGTCATCACCGATGCCGGGATGACCGAACTGATTCGTCCGGCGCTGTACAGCGCTCGTCACAAGATCGAGAACCTGACAGCAGCTGCGGAGCGTCGTCCAATAGGACTTTGCTCGATCGCCGGGCCGATCTGCGAGTCCTCAGATATTTTTGCCCGCGATATCGAATTCCCTGAATCACACCGCGGCGATATCCTCTCGATCCGCTCCACAGGAGCTTACGGCAGCATCATGGCTTCGCACTACAATATGCGGCCCACAGCCCCCAGCCGATTCAGCGACGGAACAATATGGGGACAATCCAATCTCGCAGAATTGTAAAATCCCAATAATTCGGGCCCTTAACCAACTGCCCCCAAACGAACAGTTTTTTCAAATTCAGCCCTAAATTAAGACTCGATTTTGTATATAATGAAGAAGTTGTCCTATAGGACAACTTCTTCTCCAAACATATATATCAAAAACCTAACCGGATCGATCAGGCCGGCAACAGGATGGAAAAGCGGCTACCTTCATTAACTTGGCTTTCGACCGAGATCGTACCGCCGTGGGCTTCGACAAACTCCTTGGAGATGGCCAGCCCCAACCCGCTGCCCTGCACTTTGGTACCCGGCACGCGGAAATATCGCTCGAAAATGCTCTTATGGTAACGCGGGTCTATGCCACGGCCGAAGTCGCGCACATAGATTTCCACCGCCTTTTCGCGCTGTACGGCACCGACGATGACACGCGACTTTTCGGGTGAGTGGTGAATGGCGTTCGACAACAGGTTGGTGATGACCCACGCGATCTTTTCATTGTCGACGAAGAGTTTCGAGATTTTATCTGGATAATCGATCTCCACGAAACAATGGAATCGTTCTGCCAACACCTGTGTGGCATGTACGGCATAGTCGATCAGCTCGATAGGTTTTACGATCTTAGGTATGAGTTTGAGTTTGCCTGATTCGACCTGTGTCATGTTCAGCAGTTCTCCCGTAATGTTCAATAAACGGTCGCTGCTGTCCTTAATACTGCTTACGAGTTGCTTCTGTTCGTCATTGAGTTTCCCCAAACGGGTATCGTTCAGCAGTTGCAGGCTCATCAAGATCGAGGAGATCGGGGTTTTCATCTCGTGCGAGACTGTCGAAATAAAGTTTGTCTTGGCCGAATCCAACTCCTTATATTTCGTTACATTACTCAAGACGATCAGGTTCCCGATAAACTGCTGCTCCGTACCGCCCACAGGCGTAATGTAGAGCGGCGTGTTCTCCACTTGGAAATAGCTCTCTTTGTTGTCTGCGTATATCTTCAGCGGTTCTTTGTCGTTCTCTTTATTAGATTCGTAAAGGTCGCGGACAAGACGCCTCAGCAAATCATTCGAAAGCGCTACTTCGGCAGCATTACGCCCTAAAACATCCTCCCGAAGATTCAGTACCGAAAGTGCCTCACGGTTCATGAAAAGGAGTTTACGGTCAGGCCCCAACCCAACAATCGGTTCGTGCAACGTATTGACTATTGCCTCTATGCGCTTTTTGGCCGTCATCAGGTCATCGAGCGAACTGCGACGGTATTCGTCGAGTTTGGCGGCCATGTCGTTGAACGACTGCGCCACCTCCCCAAATTCCCGGTTGTCGCCGAAATCGAGCCTTTGATCGTAGTTATGGTTGGCGATCTGCGTGATCCCTTGTTTCAGCTTGTCGATAGGCCGCAGCACAATAGCCGGAAAACGAATTAGGAAAATCATGGCCAGCAAGGCGCAGAGTGCAGATACGATCGCTAAAGACCACATCGCATCCGTAGCACTTACAGCCGTATCGGAACTTTTCATGTGAATCGAAGCCATGTTCAGTTCCATAATGCGGTAAAGGTCGTCCCGGATGAGCTTGAGTTCGGAATCCGTTACACTGTCCGTCAGCGCCGTAATCTTGCTGTCCAGCGCCGCAGTGATCTCCCGTTCATTGACCTCGGTGATATTTTCCCGTTGGAGCGACAGGCTGCGAATAAGTGCTTTCCGGGAAGCGGAATCCTGGGAAATACGATCCAGCGACTGCAACATATCCTTGGCATAATGCAGGGAATTGTAGTTATCCGCGAGAATTTCTTTCGACGCCATCGAAAGATGACGAACGTAGCCGACGGATTGAACTCCCAGCAAGACAATCAATGCAAACAGGAAACCGATACCCAGTGTCAATCGATAACGCAGTTTCATAAATTACGATAAAATGGTTAAGTCAATATTTAAACGCGACAGGCGGTTCAACAAAAAACGCAATCGTATAGCCGTAATAATCAATGAGTAAAGAGAAAACTCCGGTTTACTGATACATACATTGCTAATCTTCCTGTCGATACACGCTTCGACAATTGCATCGATATGTTTATTCGAATGTACACGCATCACCTCTCCACCCAGCTCTTGGGCCAGATTGAAGTTATTGATCAGGTAACGCTGCCTTGCCAGCGGAATCCTGTCCGGAGCTTCGCGGTCGCTCTGAACGTAGAGAACCGTGAACCCGGCATTAAGGTGTGTAGCCATGCGTGCCGTCTTCCGAATGACCTTTCGAGCCCGCTTTTCACTGCTGTCGATCACTGCCAGGATGCGGCCGTGCAACTGTGCCGTATTGACGGTTATCTCATTTTCGACCTTCTTCTCCACGCGCAGCGCCACCTCTTTCAAGGCCAGTTCGCGCAGCTGGAGAATGTGCTCCTGCCGGAAAAAGTTATTCAGAGCTGTCTGTATTTTTTCGGGCTTATAGATCTTGCCCGCCTTCAGGCGATCGATTAGGTCTTCGGCCGTGAGGTCGATGTTCACCACTTCGTCGGCCATCGCCAGCACGCTGTCCGGCACGCGCTCGTGAACTTCGACGCCGGTGATCTCCTGCACTTGCTCGTTGAGGCTCTCGATATGCTGAATGTTGACCGCCGAAATGACGCTGATCCCCGCATCGAGAATCTGCATTACGTCCTGCCACCGCTTGGGGTTCTCACTTCCCTCGATATTGGTGTGAGCCAACTCGTCAACGACCACGATCTCGGGATGCAGGTTGATGATGCCCTGCGTATCCATCTCCTCGAGCTCCTTGCCTTTGTAAAAGAGCTTGCGGCGCGGAACGAGCGGAAGCCCTGCGACGAGGGCTTCCGTTTCCGCACGACCGTGCGTTTCAATGTATCCGATACGCACATCGACACCTGCATCGAGCAACTGGTGTGCCTCCTGCAACATCCGGTAGGTTTTGCCCACACCGGCGCTCATGCCGATATAGACCTTAAACTTGCCGCGATGCGACTCCTTGATCAAATTGAGAAAGTGCTCGGCACTTCGCCGGGTGTCATGTGTATCCATGGCATTTACATTCTGAATGAGAATCCGCCGACAAAGTTAACATCGTCGAGTGCCGGATTCCAAATCAGATTGGTAAAAAGTCCAATTTTCATACCGCCGGCACCCTTGATATCCCAGTTCTTGCCCGCATTGAGGAAGACATTCTGCACGTAAAAATCACGATCACCGCAGTTGTAGGTCGCAGCGGCGTTCCAGGGAACCATACCCACGCCGGCCTTCATGTCGATCGTCTTCACCGTGAAAGGATAGGCCACCTCGAAATAGGAGGCATAGGCACGTTCCCCCTCAAAGTTCCGGTCGGCAGCGCCGAACAGAATCGTGTACCACGACAATGTGAAAGGAAGCCGTTCCGATACGACCCAGCTCGCACCGACCTCGATGCGGTGGGGAGAATGGTTGTTGAACATGAAATAGCGGTCGTCGTCATGCCCGGTCCAGTAGAGGTCGGCCACCGAAAGCGTCACAGGCCCCAGCTGGTAGGCCAGCGTGAGATCCATCTCCTTGTAGCCGCTGTCACTGAAATCAATCGACCCCCATGCGGTTACCGAAAAGTTGCCGGCAGTCATGGTCAGCGTGGGCTGCAGGGCCGGCCCCGACTCCTTGACGCCGCGCCAGTAATACGAACTTACGAGATCGGTACCGCCGCCGAACGACACTCCTCTCTCTTGAGCGGCAACATGATTCGTTCCAAACAGGGCCGCAGCGGCCAGTACTCCGAGTAAAATACGTTTCATAGAATTTAAAAGATTTCTTCGTTGATTGTTGATGATTCGGGTTTGTTTTTCCGTCCGTGGCGCCACGGAACCCGTTTCCGGGTTCGGGCGTACGCGACGGGAAATGCAGGGTTTGTGAAGTCTGACTTACGAAAACCGGATAACCGACAAAGTATCAGATCAGGTCTGTAACCAGGAAGGCGACCAAAAATACGATCAGTACGATCAGCCACCGTTTAGTCCATTTATCCACCTTTTTCATAAGTCTATAGGCTATTTATTCTGTGCAGTATCCAATGCCACATTCAGTTTCAATACATTGACTTTGTAGGTGCCGAACAGGCCGAGCCATGGTTTGTGAATATTCTCTTCGACGATCTTCTTCACCTCAGCCTCGGACATACCGCGGGCCGCGGCGACGCGGCGAATCTGAACTTCGGCGCCGCGGGGTGAGATGTCGGGATCGAGGCCCGAACCGCTGGCAGTCACCATTTCCGAGGGCACCTCCCCGCGGGAGAGGTAGGGGTGCGCCGCGAGGAAATCCTGCACGCGCTGTTCCACTTCGGCCAGGTATTCGGGATTGGTCGTAGCCTTGTTGCTGCCGCCCGAGCCGCCGCCGTTGTAATCCACGGCCGAGGGACGCCCCCAGAAATAGACGCTATCCGTAAAGACTTGGCCCACGTTGGCCGCACCAACGACTTTGCCGTTGTAGGTCACCATAGGAGCCTCCCCGTCATTGGGCGATGCCACCCACGCTACCAGGCGCAGTACCAATACATAACCGACGAACAGCACGACGCACATCGCCAGCGTTATCTTGATCGAAATCCAAAGGTTTTTCATAATTGCAACACGTTAAAAGAATACACTTACCAACATATCTATCAGTTTGATGCCGACAAACGGAGCAATGACGCCACCCACACCATAAATCAACAGATTGCGACGAAGTAGCGCACTGGCACCGATCGGCTTATACTGAACACCTTTCAAAGCCAACGGAATCAAGATAGGAATGATGATAGCGTTGAATATGACAGCCGAGAGAATAGCCGTTTCAGGGCTATGCAGTCCCATAATGTTCAGAGGAGCCAACTGAGGGATGGCTACCATAAATAAAGCAGGGATAATGGCAAAGTACTTGGCAACGTCGTTCGCAATGGAGAAGGTAGTCAACGTACCGCGTGTCATCAACAACTGTTTGCCAATCTCCACAATTTCAATCAGCTTCGTCGGGTCGTTGTCAAGGTCCACCATATTACCGGCTTCTTTGGCTGCCTGCGTACCGCTGTTCATCGCCACCCCCACATTAGCTTGTGCAAGGGCGGGAGCGTCGTTTGTACCGTCACCCATCATAGCCACCAGCTTACCGGCCTGCTGTTCTTTTTTAATATATTCCATCTTGTCTTCCGGCTTGGCTTCAGCAATGAAATCATCCACTCCAGCTTTCTCTGCGATGTATTTGGCTGTCAAAGGGTTGTCACCGGTCACCATCACAGTTTTCACACCCATCTTGCGAAGACGCTCAAAACGTTCCTGAATACCCGGTTTGATAATATCCTGCAACTCAATTACCCCGGTAACCTTCTGATTGACACATACCACCAGCGGAGTTCCACCGTTGCTGGTAATTACAGCAATCACCTCTTCAATCTCTTTCGGGAACTTGTTTCCGGCATTTTCCACAATCTTGCGAATAGCGTCGAATGCACCTTTACGTATCTGAGTACCATCCTGCAAATCCACACCCGAACATTTTGTTTCGGCTGTAAACTTAATCATATGAGCACCGGTAGTATTCAAATCACGCATACGATGACCGTTTTCACGTCCCAGTTCAATGATGGACTTACCCTCCGGAGTCTCGTCAGAAAGTGAGGACAACAAGCAAGCCTCTACGAACAAATTCTCGTCAACACCCGAAGCCGGATGAAACTTGGTGGCTTTACGGTTACCGATTGTAATGGTACCGGTCTTGTCAAGCAACAAGGTATCGATATCACCGGCTGTTTCTACTGCCTTACCGGATTTTGTGATTACATTAGCGCGCAAAGCACGGTCCATCCCCGCAATACCGATGGCAGAAAGCAGTCCGCCGATAGTAGTCGGTATCAAGCAGACAAACAAAGAAATGATGGCTGCAATGGAGATATAAGTTCCCGGATGGTCGATATTCGTATAGTCGGCCATAGGAATCAACGTCACACATACAATGACGAATACCAAGGTGAAACCGGCCAGAAGAATAGTCAATGCTATCTCGTTCGGAGTCTTCTGGCGAGTAGCGCCTTCTACCAAAGCAATCATCTTGTCAAGAAAGCTCTCACCCGGTTGCTGCGTCACCAGTACCTTGATTTTATCAGAAAGAACTTTTGTACCACCAGTTACGGAACTCTTGTCACCACCGGCCTCACGGATTACCGGAGCAGATTCACCGGTAATGGCACTTTCATCAATGGAAGCCAAACCTTCCACAATCTCACCGTCAGCAGGAATCGTATCTCCCGCTTCACAAATAAAATAGTCGCCTTTCTTCAAACGTGAACTGCTAACGGTATGGATCTTACCGTCAACCAGCACTTTAGCCGGAGTCTCTTCACGGGTTTTACGCAAGCTGTCAGCTTGGGCCTTACCACGCGCTTCAGCAATGGCTTCAGCAAAATTAGCAAACAGCAACGTCACAAACAAGATGATGAATACCAAGAAATTATATCCGAACGCTCCATATTCCGAAGTACCTAATGAAAGGAAACAGACAATCAGCATGACAACCGTTACGACTTCCACCGTAAACATAATCGGATTCTTTATCATCACCCGTGGATTCAGCTTCACGAATGATTGCTTCAAACTTTCCATTACTTGCTCCTTCTGAAACAGAGAAGCTGATTTATTATCTTTCATACCTATGAAATTACTTTTTACAAACTACTATTACAAACTGAAATGTTCAGCAATCGTACTCAATGCATGTGCCGGGAAGAATGACAAGGCAGCCACAATAAAGATAACGGCAAAAGTCATCACACCGAAAGTTACTGTATCCGTCTTCAGCGTACCGGCACTCTCCGGAACATATTTCTTTCCGGCCAACAGACCAGCAATGGCTACCTGACCTACGATAGGCAAGAAACGTCCTAAAATCAGCGTCCAGCCGGTAGTATAGTTCCAGAAGTAAGTATTGTCGCCCAATCCTTCGAAGCCAGAACCATTATTGGCCGCAGCCGAAGTATATTCATAAAGCTGCTCACTTAGTCCGTGGAAACTGGGATTATTCAACCAGCCGCCTTCACCTGCCACAAATTCAGGATAATGAGCGAACAAAAAGCAAGAAAGTGCCACACCGCCCAAGATGATAAGCGGATGAAGCAGTGCCACAATGGTAGCAATCTTCATTTCACGCGCCTCTACCTTCTTACCGAGGAATTCCGGAGTACGTCCCACCATCAGTCCACTGATGAATACGGCGATAATGATGAATGTATAATAGTTCATGAAACCTACACCCACACCTCCAAACCACGTATTAATCTGCATGTTCAGCATTTCCATCATACCGGAAAGAGGCATCGTTGAATCATGCATACCATTTACAGAGCCATTGGAAGTAACTGTAGTCACAATACTCCAAAGAGCAGTAGCAGCAGACCCTAAACGGACTTCCTTACCTTCCATTGCTCCATTGTCTTGGGCAATTCCCATCTCATCAATGCGCGGATTACCTCCCATCTCCTGCGAAACGTTGATGCAAACACCGACAAGAAAAGCAAAAAGCATTACGCCGTAGATAGAGTAGGCCATCTTTCTGCGTCTGGTGTAAAAACCAAGTGCAAGGACCATTGCCATAGGGATAATCAGGATAGACCAGCATTCTGCAATGTCCGTCAGGTAAGTAGGATTTTCCAACGGATGTGAAGAGTTACATCCAAAGTAACCGCCACCGTTCGTACCCAATTGCTTGATAGGAACAATCGCTGCCGTAGGACCTTGTGAAACCAACTGGGTTTGTCCTTCCATCGTCTGAACTTCCAGCTTACCATCAAATCCCATCGGAGTACCTTGTAGAATGAGGATGAAGCCCACAATCAACGAAAGCGGTAATAATACACGTGTACAGCTCAAAACCAAGAACTTCCAAAAGTTACCGATAGTCTTCGTCGATTTAGCAGCCATACCCTTCATGATACCTGCCATAGCTGCCATACCGGTAGCGGCGGTAATGAATTGGAACAACATAATAACGAACAACTGTGTAAAATATGTCAGTCCGCTTTCACCGGAATAATGCTGCAAATTACAGTTCACCATAAAACTGATACATGTATTGAATGCCAGATCCGGTGTCTGGTTAGCGTTTCCATCCGGATTTAACGGCAACCACTGCTGTGTACAGAGTAGCACCATGCCCCATACAAACCAAAAGGCATTCAGAATCAGCAGGGCTTTCAAGAACTGTTTCCAGTTCATCTCTTCCTCCGGATTGACTCCGGCCACTTTATAAATCAATCTCTCGACCGGCTTCATGAAATCCGACCATGTCTTTTCGCCTTTGTAAACCTTGGCAATATACTTTCCCAGAGGATAGGATATCACAATCAGCAGAACAATCTGCAAGGCTACACCTAAAATTTCAGTGTTCATTTCTCCACTCTCCATTCATTAAAACTTTTCGGGTCTTATCAGCACATAAGTCAGATACCCGAACATTACAATACCTAATACAAATAAAGCTGTGTACATAATTCTCTCTTTTAAATCTTCTCAAACCAATCTACACATTTCCAGAAAAGCCAAAAGGCGAACAAGCCGCTCAATAGGCAAAAAATAAATGATACTGTTATTCCCATGTTTTTACCTTTTAAAATGTTACTACATATTTTTGTCTGCCGGGAATATGCCAAATATGTGCCAAAAAGAGCGCGCATGACATACATCATTAATTATCAACAAAATACAAACTACATAAGTATAAAAAGAAACAGGTTGCACCT
>ENA-OPSV01001174-OPSV01001174.1-human-gut-metagenome-genome-assembly--contig:-NODE-1174-length-18629-cov-7.253526_pt1 | contig 18629 bp, 18 predicted proteins | sample MGYA00241460_ERZ501912 | MGnify/ENA primary metagenome ERZ501912 (study PRJEB25962, sample SAMEA2042402) | human gut metagenome | biome: human gut; feature: human-associated habitat; material: faeces...
ACCTGTGACCCTCTGCTTGTAAGGCAGATGCTCTCCCAGCTGAGCTATGCTCCCATCCATTGTGCCGCTCTTCAAGCGACTTCCATATTATACTCAATTGGGTCTCATTTGTCAACCCCTTTTTCAAATTATTTTTAACTATATATAACACTCTGTTTTTTCAGCATATACATGCAAATTCGAACGGTTTCATCCGATTATTACGCGTACGGTGTTGAAAAATTTTCCGTTCGGCATTATCATATATCCGTATTCGCTCCGTTCAAAGCATATTCGGAGTGGGTCCGATACCGCACCGGATGAAGGCTGCCTGCGAGCGAAGTTTTTTGCGGAAATGCCTTTGGGCCTGACCTTTTTCCGAACAAGGAGGCAAATCATATTGAAACATGCTGATTTAAGAATCTTAAGGCGCATTGCAGCGTTTTTGCTTGTGGTTTTGAGCATTGCGGGCATTGCAGCCTGCACCGTACCCGAAGAGGTTTTCCTTCCCGATACCCCGACAGCTGCAATATCGGATGTATTGCACACAACCGAACCCACGGAAATCGGAACAGCCGCCGAAATTGAGCTCTCCGCAAAGCCGACTGCACCTCCGCAGGAACCGACTTCATCGCCGGTGAAAGAAAGCGGCGAATACAGTTCCCGTGATGAAGTTGCTCTGTACATCCACCTTTTCGGACATCTCCCCGCAAATTTCATAACAAAGAAACAGGCGCGGGAACTCGGCTGGCAGGGCGGCGGGCTTCAGGATTTTGCGCCCGGCTGCTCCATCGGAGGGGACAGGTTCGGCAACTACGAGGGGCTTTTGCCGCAAGCGGAAGGAAGGTTTTATACCGAATGCGATATCGACACCTGCGGAGCACCCTCACGCGGGGCAAAACGCATAGTTTTTTCGAATGACGGATTGATTTTTTATACCGATGACCATTATCAAAGCTTTATTAAGCTTTACGACGCGGACAATCAAACCGCGAGTTTTTGAGAATTTTTAGGGATAATTGAGGATAATTGACCATGACCATATCGGATAACAATTTCACACACAACTCCGGTTCCGAACAAAGCGGCGGCATTAAGAATATCCGCATTGACTTTACGGCGATTGCGGGAATTACCGATGCGCATCTGCGTATTGCCGAGGCATTGCAGTTTCCGGATCATTACGGAAAAAACCTTGATGCACTCTTTGACTGCCTTGCGGGAATATGCAAACCCGTTGCAGTGACTCTCTTCGGAACGAGCGCGCTGACTGCCGCCCTCGGCAGCTACGGGAGCATGATGCTGCGCGTGTTTTCGGACGCGGCAGTCGAAAACCCGAATCTTTCCGTTGAAATCGCCGATTAGTTTTATCGCATTCGATTTGCTAAAGTTTCAATGTTTTGGTTTTAAAACGGAAGCGGCAGACAGGATTTTTTCCCGTCTGCCTTTTGCTGAATATACGAAACTGAGTATTGTTTAATTGCTTTTTATGCCGTTCCGAATGCTGCTTTACCGCTTGTTTTCAAAGACCGGAACCAATCCTCAGCCTTTGTAAATTATTCGGCTGCCTGCTTCGGCACTGCCCTTAATTGTTTTGCAGTCAATACTGCCGCGAGCCTCCGCATGTCCTGCGATATCGCCGCAGCTTATATTGCCTCCGCAGTCAACGTTTCCGTCAACATTTCCGCAATTCATGCTCCCGCTTGTCTTCGCATGTCCGAGTATATCACCGCAGTTCACATCTTTGCCCGCATTGACATCGCCGCTGACTTTGCCGCATTCAACACTTCCGCCGGTTCCAACATCGCCGCCGACATCCGCACAGCCGACATTTCCGCCCGCATTGACATCGCCGCCGATACTGCCGCATTCAATGCTTCCGCCCGCTGAAATGTCTCCGCCGATTTCACCGCAGTTCACATTTCCGCCCGCATATACATCACCGTTAACACTGCCGTTGATGTCGGCATTGCCCCAAATTTCAACATTTATCGAGCAATCGGTACGTCCGCCTTTCCTGCCGAACATACCCGCAAATCCGTTCTCTTTTTCATATTTCAGTTCAACGGGAATGCAAACCGCAGGATCGTATTCCTGACTTGACACGATCTGTTTTCCGCGCATCAGCACAACGCGCAGGGTGTTGTCATCCGGCATTTCGTCAATCATGATATTGCTCCACTCGAAACGATTTCCGTAATTACGGGTCGAAGAACGCGAATGTTTTTTTGCGTTTTTTTCAAATGCGCAGCCCGCTTTTTCAGCTTTTTTCTTTGCCATTTTCTCGATTTTTCTGCCGAATTCCTCTATGGCATCCGTGTTGACGCTTACAATGCCGTTTCTGCCCTTTTTCACAAAGATGCAGCTGCCGTCATCATCTTCTTCATCATCATCGTCATCGTCTTCTTCATCGTCATCGTCATTTTCATCGTCATCGTCTTCTTCATCGTCGTTTTCGTCCTCGTATTCGACTTCAACCGATTCCGGGCTGCAGGCAGCATCGCATTGCTGTTCGGCATCGGTATGAATTTCTTCACCCGCATCAATGTTTTTCTCGTTCTTAACATCGCGCAGCAGCTCATCCAGCGAAACGCCGAAAAGATCCGCAATTCGCGGCATCAACTCAATATCGGGATAGGAAGCCGCCGTTTCCCATTTGCTGACGGCCTGAACGGACACTCCGAATTCGGCAGCAAGCTGTTCCTGTGTCATTCCGCTTGCCTTACGCAGCTCGCGCAGTTTGATTGCAAAGTTTTCTTTCATGGTATTTTCCCTCTTTCTGATTTTCGTGAGTCGCCGCACCGCATATCTGTTACGTTTGGAAAACGTTTTTGTGTTGCGCCAACTCTTAATTTCGCGCTCATTTTAGCAACGCAAGCTTTTCATGACAATAAAGCGGTGGTTGAAAACCCCAAAAAATCTGCTCAACCGTTGGTTGAATCCCGTGCCGCCGCAAATTATTTATTCCTTTCGGTTTGTTTTGCGTGTTTCTTTAAAATTATTTCTGTCTGAAATCTTTTTTTCACAGATATGTCTGCATTTATCAGCAAATCAACCAAAGGTTGAATCGCATATCATTGCGAAACTCTCTTTGGTGTTTGCGCAAGAAGCTGTTTTATCGCCTCATTCTGCGCCCGCTGCGCTGCGAATTCACGGAAAAAGAACTTGCGATGCAGCGGAACATTCGTTCCGAAGCAAGGCGCAGACGCGTCTCAGCATCACAGTCTCCGTCCGCATTCGGCTGTTCATCCGTAACAATTGTTGAAAAAACTCCCGCATTCGCAAGCTCGTAAATATGTTCATAACCCATTCCGAGCCTTCCCGCAACAATAAAGACGGGCACGGCGCCGCCGGAATTTGCGGCACAGCGTTTCACAACCTCGCCGACGGCCTTCCCGTTGTCCGCACTTGATGCATCAAGCTGCCCTTCTCCGGTTATGACAAGATCGGTGTCCCCACGCAATGCATCAAAGCCGACCGCATTGAGCACCGCCGCCGAGCCGTGAGTCAATTCCGCGCCCAAAAGAGCCGACAGCATTGCACCCATGCCTCCCGCCGCGCCCGCACCGCATTCGGCGGACACTTTTCTCCCTGCCGCAGCGTCATACAAGGCCGCAATGTTTTTCATCCCGTCTTCAAGAGTGTTTAATGCTTCGGCATTCGCGCCTTTTTGCGGTCCGTAGGTGTACGTCGCACCGTTTTTGCCTGTAAGAGGATTATCAACATCACACATAACGGTTATCTTTGCCTCGAAAACATCGCTGCGCAAGCCCGACAAATCAATTTTACGCACCAAGGCAAGCTCTCGGCCGCAGCCCGAAAGCTCATTGCCTTCCGCATCCAGAAACTTAACGCCGAGAGCCGCTGCCGCGCCCATTCCGCCGTCGTTGGTTGCGGAACCGCCTATACCGATCAAAATATTCCTTATCCCCTCGTTCAATGCTGAAGCGATAAGTTCGCCCGTCCCCCTGCTCGTTGCAGCAAGCGGATCCAATGCATTTTCATCCATCAATGCAAGCCCCGATGCCTTTGCCATTTCAATAACCGCCGTGGCGCCCGCCGTTTTTTCACCGAATGAGGTCAGAACACCGTATTCGGCAGCAATTTTCCTGCCGTCCGGCGCAGTAACATTCACCGAACGCATATTCCCGTTAAAGGCACGAGTAAGCGTTTCGGCCGTGCCGTCCCCTCCGTCCGCTATCGGAAGCGTTCTCACACTGCATCCGGGAAGGTATTGCCGCGCTGCATTTTTGATAATCGTGCAAACTCTCTGTGCATCCATGCTGCCCTTGAACTTGTCCGGAGCAATAAGCATCCGAATACCTGCGCCGACAGGTTCGATACGCCTTCCGCCGTATTCTTCAAAAGGGTTCACGGCAGGCTTTTCTGTTTTTTTGCAGCCGCACTCCGCCAAATCTTTTTCATTAAAGACAAGGGTTCCGTTTTCGTCAAATCTGCCGTAAAAAGCCAGCTTCTCCGCCCGTCTGAGCGCATTCGTCTGAACGACGGGCCTGTATTCCGCAAGCGCACCCGAAACGAGCGGATTGTCGTTCAGCTTTTCAAACAGACTGCGTGTTTGTTTTATGCCGCCGCCTGCAAATGCAACCGTGAATATGTTTTTATCGTCGCTTTCATCAACGGAGAAATGACCCGCAAACAATTGAAGTCCACGAACGTCCGCCCTTTCAATTGCCGAAAAAACAAGGTTGAACGCATGTTCGCGTTCATCTCCGTTTTCAACAGAATCGAATCTGAATCCGATACCGAAGCGTGAAATATTCATAGTTCTGTGACCTCAACTTTCTTTTGTATTGTGCGGAACAATGCAAAGCCCCGTCCCGCCGTTTTCAACATCTACCGTGCAGTCGTTGCAGCAGTATGCATCCTCAAGCAGCTTTTCGCTGATAAAATCCTCGCATTCGTTCGAAACGCAGCGTGCAACAGCCCATGCACCGTTTTTTTCAAGTTCGACTTCATCGATTTTGCTTGCAATGTAATTTGCGGCGGAAGCACCGAAACGAACCGTTCTGCCCGTTTTTTGGAGTTTATCGGACAGATCATCCAGCATCAGTTTTGCAATCTCGGGAACAGCGGCTTGAGCCGCAGGCAGAAGCGCAGCAACGCAATCCGCATCGGAAGCGATTTCCGGCGGAAGTATCTGCCTTGCATCCCGTTCATCGCGGCTGCCGTTCAGCGCATTTGCCTCATCCGAAAAGCCCGCCCTGCGCTGTTTAAAGCTGTCGCCTTCACCGCAGGTGACGAATACAATCGCATTGCGGAAGCTTACATTTTTACCTTTTGCATCGGTCAAAACGCCGCACCGCATGATGCTTTGAACGAGCGAACGCACGGCAGCGTTTGCGTATTGAATGTCGTCAAACAGCACCACTGCAAAAGGCTTTCGCCGCACGGCTTCGGTCAGTCTTCCGCCGGAGGCAGAACCCGCAGGCGATCCCGTCAATGTGTTGACCGCCGAATAATCGGAATACTCGCGCATATCAAACCGCAAAAGTGCATTTTCGCCCGGATACAATGTCTCTGCAAGCACTGCTGCAAGCTTGGTTTTTCCCGAACCTGCCGCTCCGGTTACGGCAATTGCGGCACGCGGACGGTCGGGATCGTTCCGCCATGTGAAAGCGGAACGAAGGGCTTTGCACACGGAAGCAACCGCGGTCTCCTGCCCGATTATGTGCGCATTGATCAACGAATCCAGTTTTGAGAGCCGCGAACGGACGGTGCCGTCAAGACTGCTTACGGGAATCCCCGTCAATTCGTGAACAGTCTGTGCAACATCGCCGGCAGTGACGATCGGACGACAGCTCTTTTTTAAAGAAGCCGCAGTGAATGCCGAATTCTCCGCTCCCGCATGAAGTGCATCCGCTGTTCTCGGCCCGCCGAGCTGCTTTTCCTGTTTTCTTAATTCAGCCGCAAGTGTAAAATCCCGCTCATTCAACGCATCCTCAATACGCATTCGAAGGCTTGCCCTTTCCTGCCGCAGTTCCGCTGTATTCTGCGGAGCAAGCCGCCGGCGGGAAGCTGTTTCATCCATTATATCTATCGCCTTATCCGGAAGAAATCGCTCCGGAATGCAGCGAACGGACATATCAACACAGGCTTCCGCTGCCTCGTCCGTAATCGAAACGCCGTGATGCGCCTCGTATTTCGGACGCAAACCGCGAAGGATTGCGATCGCTTCCTCCCGCGTGGGTTCTTTTACGACTATCGGTGAAAAACGCCGTTCCAGCGCGGCATCTTTTTCGATATAGAGCCTGTATTCATCAAACGTTGTTGCGCCGATCAGCTTTAACCCGCCGCGAGCAAGCGCGGGTTTCAGGATATTGGCAGCATCGAGACTGCCCTCACCCGCACCTGCGCCGATTATCGTATGTATTTCGTCAATAAAAAGAATTGTTTCGGGAGTTGTTTCGTCAAGAAGTGCTTTCAGTCTCTCCTCAAATTCGCCCCTGTATTTCGTTCCCGCAACGAGTGCGCCCAAGTCAAGCCGCAGCACCCGCGACGAACGCAGCTCGACAGGAACATCACCCGAAACTATCCTTTGAGCAAATCCCTCAACGACAGCCGATTTTCCGACGCCGGGATTTCCAGTAAGCACAGGGTTATTCTTGCTCCGCCTAAGCAGTGTCTGAATCAACCTGTTCAGCTGCGCTTCACAGCCTGTCAACGGATCAAGCTCCCCCCGCGCCGCCCTTGCCGTAAGGTCATCGGTATAGCTTTCCAACATCGGCGAACTCTGTCCGCCCCGAGGCTTATTTTTCCCGCGGGATACGTTTTCATCATGCGGCTGTCTTTCGGCCGAATCACTTTTTAAAGAATCATTCGCATTGCCTTTTGTTTTTTCGGCTGCGCTTTCATCACGGAGCAGCTCCGACTTTCGGCTTTCGCGCCCGTTCGAACCGAGTTCCCGTGATTCATCGTTCAAAAGCTTTTTCAGCATCTGCCTGTCCAGCCCGATGGAATCGAGAATGCGTGATGCAAAACAGTCCGTCTCGCGCAAAACGGCAAGAAGGATATGTTTCGTGCAGATTGTGCGGCTTGCATATGCTTTTGCTTCATACAGCGCAAGCTCCAATACGCGTTTTGCAGGCGGTGCGAACCCCCTGCTGTCCGTGAAAATATGTCTTCCGCCGCCGACAAGGGTGTCCGCATACGGAAACACCATGCTTTCATCCGCACCGCATTTGCGAAGGCACTCCCCCGCCGTGCCCGGCGCACGGAGCAGACCTATCAAAATGTGCTCCGTGCCGATGAAGCCGTGATGCAGCTCCTCCGCCGCAGCCTGTGCCGCATCAAGAGCTGCGGATGCATTTTCGCTGTAACCTTCCCAATTCATTTTTTCACCGTTAATTCGTATGGCCGTTAATTCATATTGATTCAAATCCGATTAATCTCTCAATCAAATCGAGCGATTGAGCGGACACTTCGAATACCGCCCTGCAAAACATGCTTTTCTGTTTTTTAAACAACGACCGTCTTGCCGTTTTCGCGTATTTTGTCATGCTTCCGTTTTCGTTTCATCGGACGACGCATATAGACGTTCAGAACAATACCCACACCTATCATGTTTGTGAGCATATTCGACCCGCCGTAGCTTATAAACGGCAGCGGAATTCCCGTAACGGGCATTATTCCCATCGTCATGCCGATATTTTCGAAAATATGTGCCGCAAGCATTGCGCTGACACCCGTAACAAGGCAGGTGCCGAAATTATCCCGCGCTTTTATTGCAATATACATCCAGCGGAAAAGCAGTGCAAAGAAAACAATAATCAGTATCGTACTGCCGATGAATCCGACCGCCTCCGTTATGCCGCTGAATATGAAATCCGTGTGCCTTGCCGGAACATAGCGAAGCTGTGCCAGCGTCTGCTCACCGAAAAAGCCCTTGCCCGTGAGCCGTCCGGAACCTATTGCCATCTGCGACTGTCCGACATGGTACTTTGCATCGTCGCTTGCGGCGGACGGATTCAGAAAAACATCGATTCTGTCGCGCTGCTTCGGGGTCAAAACAAAAAAGTACATCAGCGGAAGCCCCACCCCGGCTCCGACAGCGGCAAGAATTATATAAATCCACTTTATCTGCGCAACGAAGAATGTCACAACCATGATAACAAGCAATACAATCGCCGTTCCGTAATCAGGTTGGAGAACTATCAGCATGAACGGAACGAATGTTATGCCGAGAGCAATCATAACGTCCTTGAATTTCAGCAATCGCCCGTCCCTGTCCATTGCGGCAGAGACGTATTTTGAAAGCATCACGATCAATGCGATCTTGCTCAGCTCGCCCGGCTGTATTGCCCTTTCAAGCGTGTCGAAAACAAACCAGCCCTGTGCACCGCCGCGCACCTTGCCGAAAATGAAAAGCAGCATCAGCAAGCCTATTATGCCGATGTATGCCCACATTGCAAAAGTTTTGAATATGCTGTAATCAAAAACAAGAAATATTATCATTGCAGCAAGTCCGACAAGGAAGTTTGTTATATGCTTCTGCAGGTATTCCATGTTGAGCTTGTCCATATAATCCGCAATGCCGTGTTCCGTGCCGTCAAAAGGCTTTGCCTGAACAGAGGCAAGCGCGATCGTGCCGAACACAACGAGCGCAAGCACGATTCCGACCGTTACCCAGTCTATTCTTTTCAGGTATTTCTTATCAAAAAGGCTCATTCAAAAGCCGCGCCGCGCCCGCAAGTGGCTTCGGCAATCCTTTCGTGTTTATGTGTTTACAAGATCTGCGGTGCGATACGAAAAGCCGTTTCCCCGCACCGCACTTTTTGTCCGCCGCATCAAACGATGAGTTTTTTCTTTGCCTTTTCGGCATTTTTCAATTCGTCGAGTTTGGCTTCGTATCCGGGTTTTCCGAGCAGGGCATAAGTTGCATTCTTTCCCTCCTCGACTCCGGGCTGATCGAATGCATCGATGCCCAGCAGTTCTCCTGCGAATGCCGTCTGCATTTCAAACAGCATTATAAGCTGCCCGAGAGTGAATTCGTTGACTTCGGGCATGATGATGTTTTTGTTCATATGTCCGCTGACGGTTACGGCGTGTTCGGTTGCACGGAATTCGGCGGAAATCAGCTCACCCAAGCTGTGTCCGGACAGAAATGCAATCCCCGGAATGTCGTCAAAAACATGCGGAACAGCAACATCACTGCGGTATTTTTCAACAGAGATGAAAGTTATTGTTTTGTCAAAAGGTCCGTCGGTGTAAAGCTGAACCTGCGAATGCTGATCCGTAACGCCGAGAGATTTTACCGGAGTCTGTCCGAATCGCAAAACCTTTCCGTCCTTCACGAGCTTTTTGCCCAGCGATTCCGCCCAAAGCTGCGCATACCAATCCGCCATGAATTTCAGCGAATCCGCATAGGGCATCAGCACGCCGATGTTTGCGCCGTGCTTTTCCGCCGCAATGATTTCAAGCAGGGCAAGCATCAATCCGGGGTTCCTTTTCACATCGGCGTTTGAGCAAAGCTCATCCATGTATCCCGCGCCCGCAAGCAGCGCGCGAACATCCGCTCCGCCGACGGCAGCCGCAACAAGCCCGACAGGACAGAGTTCGGAAAATCTTCCCCCTACGCCGTCCGGAATAATAAAAGTGCGCAGGTTGTATTTTTTTGCAATGCCTATCAGGTTGCCCTTTTGTTTGTCGGTTGTTGCAATCAAGTGATCGCGCAGCCCTTCTTCGCCGTAACGGTCAATAAGCATTCGCGTTATAATGAGCAGCTGCGCCATGGTTTCGCTTGTGCTGCCCGATTTTGTGATAACGTTGAACACGGTTCGGTCAGTATCAACCACATCGAACAATGCAGCCATGCGCTCGGGATCAACATTGTCTTCCACAAAAAGGCGCGGAGATTTTCGTTTTTCGGAAGGAAGATCGTTATGATAGAGATGATTCAGCGCACGATGCACCGCAATCGGACCCAGTGCGCTTCCGCCGATGCCCAGAATCACGAAATTATCCGCTTTTGACCTGACGAATTCCGCTGCCTCTTCAACGGCGGGAAGGATTTCAAGCTGAGTTTCGGGCAGAAGCCGCCAGCGCATTTCACCGCGCTTTTTTTCAACACCCGCAAATGCACCCTCTGCACGCGGCAGCATTTCCGATATTTCCTCCGCCGTGATGCCGTGTTTGCCGACAGCCTCGGCGAGCATATTGCCGCAATCGATGCGAACACGCATTTTTTCACAGTATTCTTTTGAAAACACGCTCATTTATTTTTCCGTTCCTTTCTGTCCCGCAGCAGGATTTGTTCGGCCGAATTCCGCCGCCGCAAAGTCGTGTTCAATTCACTGACAGCGGTATATTCAGCCAATCATATTATACCACATGTTCACGCCGTTTGCTCATGTTTTTTTCGGAACGAAATTGCGGAAATCCGTGCATATCCGAATGCCGCCTGCCGTCCGCTCCGTTTGAAACATATTATATCCGTTAAATCAAATCAAAATATTCTTTGATAACGTTCACAAGCACATCGGCTTCCGCAGGGGAATAGCGCGGCGAAACGGCAAGCGAAGCAAAATCATATTCGGCCGATGCCGAAAACTCGGTGTAGTCATCAAAAACTTTGAAGTCCACTCTCGGTTCAATGCCGTTTTTTGCTTCAAAAAGTTTCGAAACAAAGCTTGAAAGCCGAATGAATTCATATTCTCCGCAGCCGCGCTGATTTTCCTGTTCACATCGGAATGCAAATTGCGGAATGTCCGGACGAGACTTCGGGTTTCGAACATTTTCAAGGCGTGAAATCCACCGAAATGCAAGTGCAAACAAAAGATAATTTGCTTCATCGAGCTGCTTCATTTCATAGTAGCGTTTGATGTCCGCTCTTCCCGCAGGGCTGAGGGGCAGCACGGAATTCAGCACAAAGCCGGGTCCGGGTCTGCCTATGCCGAGATCGCTGTGTGCATCGATATGCGTAATCTCAAACGGCACGGAAAGCTGCCCGGCCGCAATCAATTCCTGCCAGAATTGCAGCGCACCGTCATGCGTTTCAAAAACCCTTCCCGGAATCTTTCTTTCCGTATTCAGTCCGCAGTTTTTTTCCAAAAACTCCCTTACTTTCTCCGCCTGCCACGGTTCATGCCCGGCCGCATCGGGCCGCGCGCCGGCCGGTGCCGGTTCGCAGCAGTCCGCAAGGAAAAAATCAAGATCAATGTCAAGCACTCTCATTCGTTTATCTCCTGGTTTCGTTATTGCTCAAAGCTGTATGTTTTTGCGCATTCGGTCTCGGCACCGTGCTGCGTTCAATGCGCAAACCCCGCCGTTAACGCATACAGGCAGGGTTTACGCATACTTATTTACTCAGTTGACTGCTGCGTCGTTCGCCTCAGCTTCCTTCATTTGCCTTGGTTTACCCCTATTTTCCTTTCACAACGGCCTCGGCAAACGAGTTGTCAACGAGTTCACCGAACTCAACTCTCGCCTTCAATTCACCGTTGATGTCAATAATATCCTGCAAACGGGTGAATGCCTCCTCCGTCATGATTGGGTCAGCCATCCATGAATCCGTCTTTCGATAACTGTTTGCAACGATTTTCAGCGTTTCAACATCCGCATCGGGGAAAAATTCCAGCATCGCTTCCGCCGCCTCGGCATCAGTCGCGTCCTTAAGCCAAAGCTGAGCCTTATAAACCGCACGAATGAAGGATTCAACGAGTTTCGGTTCCTTTTTAATTGTATCCGGCATGGTCATGAAAGTTGTGTACGGCACCTCGCCCGATTCGAGTCCGACATTTGCAACGATATGCCCGCTTCCGTTGCGTTCAAAAAGCGTTGCTGTCGGTTCAAAAAGCGTAACATAGTCGCCCGTGCCGCCTTCGAATGCTCCGCCCATCAGGTTGAACTGAATGTTGTTGATAACCTCAACATCCTCCCCGGGCTTCAATCCGTTTTTCAGCAGAACATAGATAAAAGTCATATACGGCATTCCGCCGGCACGCCCCGCAATGACGGATTTTCCGCGCAAATCCTCCCACGAGAAATCATCCGTTTTTTCCCTTGAAAGAAGGAACGAACCGTCGCGCTTTGTGAGCTGCCCGATAATCATCGGGTGGTTTGCGCTGCCCTCGTTCACAACATAAACACCCGTTTCCGGCCCCATCAATGCAAAATCCGCATCGCCCGATATAAGCGCGGTCATGCTTTTGTCGCTTCCCCCGCCGGTCACAATTTCAAGATCAATGCACTCCTCCGCAAAATAACCGCGGCTGACCGCGATATAAAGCGGCGCATAGAACACGGAGCGAGTGACCTCGTTCAGCGTGATATGCCGCAGTTCGCCCGAACCGCCGCATGCCGCCGCAATCGGAACAAGCAGCAAAAGAACAAGAAAAAGAGCAAGAAATTTCTTCATTTCAATACCTCCAAAGAAAAGCCTTGCTCCATTGATATGCCGCAAACGGGTATGCGGTGCCTTTCGGCGATTATTTTTTCTTTCTGTTTCTTATAAAGGTATTTATCCCGTAATGGAAGAAAGAGATCAACGCTGCCGCTATGGCTGCAAAATATGCATAAAGATAAAACGGACATATGCCGAATTCAAGCTGCAGAAATGTGAGCGTTATTGCGCCGACAAACAGCCCCGTTGCAATCTTTCCGAACCAATCGGCATAAACAACAACATGTTTTGAATAAAGGATTCCGCCGACAATTATCATTATCGCATCCTTAGCAAGGATTATCAGCATTATATAAAGCGGAATGACCCCTTTGAACCAGAAACAGGCAAGAACGGCAATCAGCATCAGCTTGTCCGCCAGTGGATCGAGAACTTTGCCGACGTTTGTGATCCAATTGTTGCGCCGCGCAAGCCAACCGTCCAGAATATCCGTTCCGAACGCGAAAATATAAACAAAAAAGCTCAAAAGATAACGTTCGTTTTTAAACAGCGCGATAAAAACCCCGATTAAAATCAACCGAAAAACCGAGAGCATGTTCGGAATCTGTTTTTTAAATTTCATATTCGTATCACCTTTCTGCCGCCCTGCCGCTGACTGAGCCGCCTGTTCCGTCGGCAGGCTGAATTAAAGAACCGCCGCTTCGGCTGTCGGCCTGATTGAACCCGAACCGAACGATGCAGGTTTGGCATTCCAACCGTATACAAACAGTATAGCACATGTTTCAAATCAACTCAATAGCAATATCCCGTCATTGCGGCGGCAAAAGACAGGCTGTTTTCTGCTTCGAATACGCTTTTTTATCCGGCGTGCGCGGATTCGACCTTTTTTTCGAAAAAAAATGCGTTTAACCGGTTGCAATAAACGCCGAAATGGGGTACAATGCATGGGGTACAATTAAATTAAGCCCAAAGGAGATATTACCATGAACGAAGAGAGAGATTTTGTAGTATTCACCGATGACGACGGCAACGATTTCGAGCTTGACGTTATCGACTATTTCGATTATAACGACAAAGAGTACGCTGTCCTCGTCGACACCAACGATGAATGTGGCTGCGAAGACGAAGAGTGCGACTGCGAAACCAACGTCTACATCATGCAGGTTGTTGTGAATGAAGCAGAGGACACCGAAGAGTTTGTCTCCCCCGCCGAAGAGGATATGGACGCACTGATCCAGATCGTTCAGTCAAGGCTTGAAGAAGGCGACTGCTGCTGTGACGACGACTGCTGCTGTGACGAGTGCACCGATGACTGCACCTGCGATGACAGCTGCGCGGGCGACAACGCTTCCGCAAAATGCGGCACCTGCTGCAAAACCGAGGAATAAAATCCCCGCAGCGTAAATCAACAAACGCAAACAAAAGGCCTCCGTCGAACATCATAATATTCGGCGGAGGTTTTGATTTTGCTGTTAACACGAAAAGCAAACATCGACTTTCACCCTTGAACTGTCTATCACCGAATGAGGAGGAATTTTAATTGTGAATATTGAACTTGTTCGGCTCACGCCGCAATACCGCGAACAATTGTTTGAAATGCTGCCCGAATGGAAAGCGGATATTGAAAACAACCGCACAAATCCTTCCCCCCTATGCAATATTCCGCAATGATTTTCACGATTTTGATTATTATCTTCAAAACCTTGAAACAAAGGAAGGGAATGCGGACGGATACGTTCCGGACACAACGCTGTTTTGCCTTGACAAAGACCGAAATATCTTTGTCGGCGCTGTCAATATTCGACATTATCTGAATGAAACGCTGCTGAAAACAGGCGGCCATATCGGCGATGGTATCCGCCCGAGTGAGCGCCGCAAAGGTTATGCAACGGCAATGATCTCACTTGCGCTGCAGGAATGCAGAAAGCTCGGCATAAACAGGGTTTTGATGTGCTGCGACAGGAACAATATCGGCTCGGCAAAATCCATCATCCGCAACGGCGGCGTGCTTGAAAACGAAGTTGTCGAGGATGGGGTTCCCGTGCAAAGGTATTGGATTCGGGTTTGAGGTTTTGAAGTGAATTAGGTCCGAAAAGTACCGAAGCAATGCCGGCATCATCTGCCTCTTAGTGAAACAGCCGTATGCCCGAGCTTAAACTCAGCCGGTGAGCTTGATATTTCGACCCTCGGCTTTTTGCCGCCGCTGCAATGCGGCAGCATGCTTCGCCGCATTAAATTTCAGCCTTCCGCTTCATTTCCCGTTTATATGAGCTGCGGAAACGAAACGGAAAGCTCTGTATTTTTTCTTATCGGTTTCAGTCCTTCCAGCCGATATAGTTTTTATAAATAACATGGTGCGGAATGTAGTCGCCAAGCTGCGAGCTGCATATGCTGAGAAAAATTTCGTCCCAAGTTACCGTCGGATCGTTGACAAGAACATAGTTGTCATATTGTGTATACCTTGCTGCTTCCGACGGCGCATCACCCGTGAAATGTAGCAGATATTTATAGGTATCCCTGTTGCCTATGTATTCCGCCGTGCTTTCATGCCACCTCAGCACAAAAGTCTCGCCGTCGTATTCCAGCAAATTGAAAACCAGCTGCGGGTACTTATCCTTCTGCTGCTCGTACAGTTCGTCGCTTATACCTTCTCTGCTCAGTGTGTAGTAATTTGCACACAGAACGATTGCGGGAGCGCCCTTGCTGACCTTTTCATAGAACGCATCCCATGTTTCTTTTCCGAAAACACAACCCTTGGTTTCGAAAACAACGGCATTCGATTTTTTCGCAAGTTCCAGAGCTTCATCCGCGGAGCAGACCGTTTCCAAAACCTGTTGGAGCCGCTGCTTTTCGCCGCTGTCAACGGCGGGAGCTTCCGTATGGCTTTCCGCTTGCTTTTCCGTCTGTTCCGGCTTGCCGGTGCACGCCGCAAACATTACAACCGACAAAACGACCAGCAACAAACACACGATTTTTTTCATTTTATTCTCCTTTCATTAACCTGCATTTGTGAGCAGGGTATAGATGATGATAATTATCAGCAGCCCGAACCCGACTGCGGAAAACGCTGTCATTTTCTTATACGAAAGAATGCTTTCAATTCTCGTTCGCACTTTTGCTCCTCCAAATGCCGAAACAAACAGGCTTTTGCTTTGAACGCAGTTCAAAAGGTCAAGTGCGTACTCCCTGCGCTCATCTTCACTGTACTTTGCTGTTGCGGCCTCATCGCACGCAAGTTCAAGATCCGAGAGGAACGCTTTTAAAAAAATCCATGAAAGAGGGTTGAACCAATGAACTGCCGCCGTCAGAAAGCCTGCCAATCGCCAGAGATTATCCAGTCTGCGAATATGTGTTTTTTCATGTTGCAGGATATGTTTGAGTTCCGCTGACGCAAACGACGTCGGCAAAACGATGCGCGGCCTGATAATGCCGTATACTGCGGGACTTTCCACTTTCGGAGACAGGAAAACATTCCCCTTGAGATGAACGGCATCCCGAATTTCATGCTTTGTTGTTGAATAAAGTATTGTCAACGCAAGAATCAAAGCCAATGCCGAAATTATCCAAACCAATGATGAAATTTCAAACACCTTGCTCAGAATATTGACCTTATACGCAATGGGGAAATAGCTGTCTGCAAGCATAAGTGTGTTTGTTACGGAAAAGGCGATATCATCCGCGGGCTGATAAATCGTTACGGTTTTTGTTGTCAGTTGCGAAATCAGCGTCATCAGGCTGTATCGGCTGTTCAGGCCGAAAGGCACCCACATGCGCACAAACGGAATTATCCACAGAAATACGGAAAATCTGCGCGGAACTGCTTTAATCTTTCTTGCAGCCATAACGATAAGCCCCGTAACGGAAGCCGTTATGCTCATATTAACTATCCAATAGCAAAACTCTCCGAGCATGGTCGTCACCTTTTTTCAATCAATCGTCGAAGTTCGTCTGTTTCGCTCTCCGTAAGCTTTTCATCCTCCAACAAAGCTGAAAACAGTGCTTTGCGCGAACCGCCGAAAACCTTGTTGAGCAGTGATACGGCCTCCCTTTTTTGCATTTCCGCCCGAGTAACCGTCGGAGTGCAGATGAATCCGGGTTCGTCACGACGAATAAAACCTTTCGTTTCAAGTTTTTTTATTACAGTATAGGTTGTGTTCTTGTTCCACCCGATGGTGTCGGCAGCAATCAAACTGATCTCCTTTGCGGAAATCGCACCCCTTGCCCAAATTATTTCCATAACCTTCGCTTCACTGTCAAACAATTTTTCTCTCATTCTTTCGCCTCCGGACTATCTCTGTAGTCTATACTATCGCAATAGTCTGCAATTGTCAAGTTCTTTTTTCAAAAAGGCCGAGCGCTTCCGACACCTTTTTGAATTTTTCATCAATTTCGGCTTCACCGTCCAAATGCAGAACCCTGCACGAAAGCTTTTTCTGCCACTGATCATGTCTTGCCTTGCTTCTGATTTCCGCACCGCCGTTGAAAACGAAGTTGCCGACAACCGCTTCCAGCGGTCAGAGCTGGATTATCTGATCTACAATGACCCGCTTGCTTATGCCGATCTGATTCTGAACAGCAAGCTGAACGTCCTGTTTGAATAAACCGACATGAGCATAAACGACAGCGTCCCGGTTCATAATGATTGGGCCGCTGCTTATTATATCATTATATCATTGTATTTTGCGAACTCATTCCTCAAACAGGTACAGGAGGTATCCGTAGCCCTCGGCCTCCATTTTTTCATAGGGGACGAAGCGCAGGGCCGCGCTGTTGATGCAGTAGCGCACGCCGTTGGGCGACTCCGGGTCGCCGGTGAACACATGGCCGAGATGGGAGTCTCCGGCGCGGCTTCTGACCTCCGTGCGGCGCATCCCGTGGCTCAGGTCCTCCAGTTCCACCACGGCAGGCTCTTCAATGGGCTTTGTGAAAGCCGCTCAGCAGCAGTACCGCGGCTAAAAGAAGCGGCAATACTCTCCGATACATGGTGTATCCCTCCTTTCTGAGAAGATAAATTCGTTTGTCAGCCCATATCGGCAGCAAGAGCCTGGTCGATGAGCTTTTGCAGCGTCTCCGCCTGCTTCTTTTCCGTGATGGCGCCTACGATGGGTTCACCCACGATATTGCCGCTGCGGTCGACCACATAGGTGGTGGGATAAGCAAAGATGTTGGCAGCAAACTTTCCCGCCTCACCATCGGAGTCAAAATACACATTCTGATAGGTGGCGCCCTTCTTGGCCAGCACATCCTTCGCCTCCGAGATTGCCGCTTCGTCGCCGTCCAGTGTGAAGGTGTTGACGCCGATGAGGGAGCCGCCCTTCTCCGCAAGCTCCTTGTTCAGCGCGTCCAGCTCGGCAAGCTCTCCCACGCAGGGATTGCAGGTGGTGAACCAGAAATTCACCACGGTGACAGCATTGCCGGAGAACAGCTCGTCGCTCTTCACCGTGTTGCCATCCAGGTCTTTCCCCTCAAAGGCGGGGAACTTCTGCATGCTGCCGTCGTCGGGCGGATTGGTCATATCGCTGCCTGCGGGCATGCTCATATCGCCGTCCATGGATTGCTGCACGATCTCGGGGTACTTTTCCTCCAGTTCAGTCAGCTTGTTCTCGATATTGCTGATCTCCGTGGCCGACTCCTTCAGCATCTTATACTCTTCGTCGGTGAACTGGTCTTTGGCGCTCTCGATGGTATCCAGCAGGAAATCACCATAGTTTTTTCCATCCTCCACCATGGCCATGCCCTTGTCGGCCTCCATGAAAACCTTTTCCCAGAGCGCAGTGTTCTGCGACAGGATCGTGTTCTCCTGTTCCATCAGCTTTTTGTGCAGGGCAAGTGCCTCCTCGGCGTTTTTCGGCTCGCCGGTCATGGCAGAGCTGTCTCCGCTCATATCTGCCATTTTGTCGTTGTCCTTTGTGCCGCAGGCTGCCAGAGACAGCATCATAAGCACAGCCAGCAGCAGCAGTGCGATCCGTTTCTTCATGTTCATTTTGATTCCTCCATGTTTGCTTTTTTTGTTGTTTTTTCTCCGCCCCCGAAGCTGTAGCGGAAACATATGGCATTCGTCGGACAGGCACGAATACACATCCCGCAGCGGATGCACTCGGTATGGTTGGGTGTCTTCGTTACATCTACATCCATCTTACACGCTCTGGTGCATTTCCCGCAGGAGACGCACTTGTTCTTGTCCACTTTCATCTGAAACAGGGATACCCGGTTGAACAGGGCGTAGAACGCCCCCAACGGGCACAGCCACTTGCAGAAGGGGCGGTAGAACAGCACGCTCAGTACGATCACC
>ENA-OPSV01001182-OPSV01001182.1-human-gut-metagenome-genome-assembly--contig:-NODE-1182-length-18553-cov-3.010758_pt1 | contig 18553 bp, 14 predicted proteins | sample MGYA00241460_ERZ501912 | MGnify/ENA primary metagenome ERZ501912 (study PRJEB25962, sample SAMEA2042402) | human gut metagenome | biome: human gut; feature: human-associated habitat; material: faeces...
AGTACAGAAACAAGCATGTGTACGGAACCGGTCTCGGAACGGCGGTCAACTGGAAGATTGATGAAAACGGGAAAGGATTCATACGGAACGACTTTTTCCCGGAATTTGAAGTACCGTCCATGGACTTTACGCTTCCAGATGATTGCGGGGTCAACAGCCGGACACTGTCCATGAAATATCTTTCCGATCTGAACGATACGGAAAAGAACGAGAAAATCCGCGACCTAAAAAGTCTGGTCGATGCGTATTCCGCATGGATCGATGATCTGGTTGCCCGTTCGCATGCGCTGGAACCGCGTTTTGCAAAGGCGGCCGACAAAAATCTGAAGGGCTGCCGGGAAGCGTGCGAACGCATGAGAAACGGAATCCGCATCCTTGAAGAAGACGCCATGGCATGGGATGCCTTCCAGCTTGCCAATCGCGCCATGTTCATGCAGCGTGTCCAGCTTGCGATTCAGAGGAAATATCCGGCATCATACCCGGATGAAAAGAAACTGTCGAAAGTTCTGAATGACATTGATTACGGAACGGCGGATGAAACTTTTCCAGAAGATCGATATGAATGGAGACCGTTCCAGCTTGCGTTCATGCTTCTGGATGTCACCTCGGTGACCAATGATGACAGCTCCGACCGTTCCCTGGTGGATCTGATCTGGTTCCCGACCGGCGGTGGAAAAACGGAAGCCTATCTGGGTCTTACCGCAATGACCATTTTTTACCGTCGTTTCCGTCATCCCGCACAGAGCGGAGGAACAACCGTTATCATGCGCTATACGCTCAGGCTTCTTGCGGCTCAGCAGTTTACGAGAGCATCTACCCTTATCTGTGCCTGCGAATTCATCCGCAAGGACTGCGAAGCAAAGAAATCCAAGTATAAGCGTTATACGCTCGGAACAACTCCAATCACCATAGGACTGTGGATTGGAGGGGAACATACGCCGAACACCAATGACGGGGCAAAAAAGAATCTGGAAAAACTGCGTGGAGCAGGGGCTTATAATCAAGACAAATACAACAAATTTCAGGTATTGAAGTGTCCTTGGTGCGGAACGCAAATGACACCAGAAAGAGGCGGGTATAAAAAGGCCCTCAATGATTTCGGTTACAAGATGCACGGAGGAAATCACTTTGCCCTTTACTGCAGAAGGCAAGCATGCCCGTTCGGGAACAGGCTGCCGCTTCAGGTAGTGGACGAGGAACTGTACAATGAACCGCCGACGCTCCTTTTCGGAACAGTGGATAAATTTGCAATGCTTCCTTGGGAGAATCGGATTGGGAATTTTTTTGCGCTTAATTCTGGCAACCGGGCGCCGGAGCTTATTATACAGGATGAGCTTCACCTGATCTCTGGTCCACTCGGAACCATGGTCGGTTTGTATGAGAGTGCGGTGGATGCGCTGTGCCGCAGAAAAGGAAACGTAACCAAAATTGTGGCGTCAACGGCAACAATACGACGGGCGGTCGAACAGTGCGCTGCGCTTTATGATCGGGATGTCAGCCAGTTCCCGCATCCGGCACTGGATGCGGAGGATTCCTTCTTCGCAAGGGAAAAGAAGATTGATTACAAAAAGGAAGATTTCGGCAGAAAATATGTGGGCCTCATGCCGTCCGGCAAGACCAAGGCAATGATGGAAATCCGATCTATGGCTGCAATGCTGCAGAAAGCGAAGGACATGGACGTCAGTGATGAGGTAAGAGATAAGCTGTGGACGCTCACGGCTTATTATAATAGTCTGAAGGATCTCGGCAAGGCGGCAAGCATGGTGGATGATGACGTCAAGGACTTTATGAAGAGAATGTGTTACCGTCTGAAATCAAACTCGGAAGTGAGAAAAATCGGAACCGCGGATGAACTGACCAGCCGTGTTTCTACTACTCAGCTGAATCAGACGCTGGATAAACTGGAAAAGATTGAATATTCGACCGAAAAGATGAAAAAACATCTGCCGCCGTATCCGTGTAATGTTCTATTGGCAACGAATATGATTTCCGTCGGCATCGACGTGGCGCGGTTGAATGTGATGCTTCTGGTGGGACAGCCGAAACTTACCAGCGAATATATTCAGGCATCAAGCCGTGTCGGGCGTAAGTATCCTGGCGTGGCGTTCATCATGTATGACGGAGGAAAGAGCCGAGATAGATCCCATTATGAACAGTTCAGACCGTATCATGAATCCTTCTACCGTCATGTCGAACCTACAGGAGCCACTCCGTTCTCGGCTCCGGCAAGGAAAAGAGCGCTTCATGCGGTCCTGATTGCCTACATAAGACTTTCAGTGAGGGAGTTATCCGGTGAAAACGATGCGATAAAATTCCGCATAGAAAACCAGAAAAAAGTGATTGAAGATATCGGTGAATACATAGTAAGACGTTGTGCTGACGTTAATCGCCGCATTAACCCTTACATGGAAGATGATTCCGCTGACCTCAAAATGGAAATGGAGGATATTCTGGAAATGTGGGATGATCTGGCAACGGATGCAGAAGAAATTTTCTGTTATGGAAAAAAGTTCATGCGGAATAATCCAGATGCTCAGGGGGAACGTCTGTTGAAAGTGTTTGGAACTTTTCGGGAAGATCCGGCATTCGAAACCATGACGTCCATGCGAAATGTTGACGTGATGGTGCCGGGCTCTATCATTGAATGGCAGGAGGACGATGAAGATGGCGAAAGGGAACGTTGAAAAAATCAGACTAAATGCGGTATCTCATTCAGTGCGTGCGGCTCAAGCTGTGCTACAGTACGGTGTCGGAGCGATGGTTGATTTCCCTTCTCAGACGCTCATGACAGCGGCACCCAAACACTGGAATGATGAAATTGTGCGTATTCACGATGAGCGATTGGAGAAATCGTTGGGTGTACGGTATTTTGGAATGCCCGCGGGCGGTAAAAACCGGGATGGAATCGCGTACGTTCGATTCCCAGAATGGTATTTCTGCCCTAAATGCCGTCGCTTCCAGCCTCTTTCTAAATGGATTGCAGAATATAACAAAAAGGTAAAGGAAAAGGACAGAGCGAATAACAGAAACATGAGTCGTAAACTTTACTGTCCAAAAGATCGTATCGAACTTGTTGTGGCGAGAATTGTCACAGTGTGCGGACGGGGACATATCAATGATTTTCCGTGGGTGAAATGGACACATGCAAAGAATCGTGGAGGCCCGAAACAGGTTTGCGCGAATCCGCAGCTTACATTCACAACAAGCCCAGTTTCTTCGGAAGGTCTGGATGGTCTCAGCCTGAAATGCACTGCATGCAATGCATCGGCTACTTTGAAAGATGCCTTCAATGACGGGGAATTTGAACGTTTGGATGAGAAAACGGAAAATAAATACGATTTCACATGTGAAGGAAGACATCCATGGAAAAATCAGAAAGATGCCTGCCCATGTTACCCGAAGGTGCTGCAGAGGGGAAGTTCTTCCGTGTATTTCCCGGTAACTGCAAGTTCTCTTGTCATTCCGCCGTTTTCAGACATTATCAATAAGCGCATTGACGACAGTTCTCTTTATGAAGGTTTTCGAAATGCAATAAAAACAGCCCTGGAAATAAAAGTCAGCATGAACTTGTCTGAAGAACAGACAAATGTTTTTATACAGGGTAAGATTGATGAATATGCAGGAAAAATTGCAGACAACATCGGATGCAGACGGGATCAAGTACGGGAAATCCTGAGTAGACGGACGACCTCGGGTGAAAAAATCAATTATGATACGGGTAGCATAGAATACAGGGCAGCAGAATTTGACGCCCTTTCCGGGCGTGCTTCCGTTACAGGAACAGAATACGATGATTTTAAACGTATCGGAACCAATATAAAAAAATACGACATCCCATTTGTGAAAAACATTTCCCTGATTGAAAAAATCCGTGAGGTGCAGGTGTTGCTTGGGTTCTCAAGAATCACCCCGTTTTCCGCGTCCATGATAGCGGATGAAGGTTTGAATTCTAAATTTGTCTCCGTCAGAGAGGCAGAAGAGAACTGGTATCCGGGCTATAACGTGTACGGTGAAGGAATTTTTATCGAATTTGACGAGAATGCAATCAACAGGTGGAGAAGCGGAAACGGAACACTGGAAAAGCGCGTAAAGATGCTTCAGGAAAATTATGACAAATCCTTCATCGGCAGCCAGCACAAAAGGAAGATTTCCGGGAAATTCCTTCTTCTGCATACCGTTTCGCATCTGCTGATCAAGCAGCTTAGCTTTGAGTGCGGATACAACATTTCCTCCCTAAAAGAAAGAATCTACTGTGAAGCCGCAGAGGAAAAGGAAATGGCAGGAATCCTGATTTACACGGCAAGTGGGGATTCGGAAGGGACGCTCGGAGGTCTTGTGCGTCAGGGAAGATACGACACGTTCCCGCGTATATACAGAAAGGCAATAGAATCGGCCGTCATCTGTTCCAATGACCCGGTATGCTCGCTCAGCAACGGTCAGGGAAGGGATTCCCTGAACCTTGCGGCATGTTATTCCTGCTGCCTCCTTCCAGAAACCTGCTGTGAAGAGTTCAACGTTTTTCTGGATCGCGGAGTGGCCGTCGGGACGTACGACAACAAAAAGCTCGGATTTTTCCATGATCAGCTGTACGGAACCGGCGGGTGGAAATGTGACCCAGAGTTTCCGAAGGAGAAACCGACTGAAACGGAACGGCCGATGGGACGCGTGATCGTCACCGCGGGTACGGACATGAGCGGAGAAAGCCCGGAAAGCGTGATTTCCGATATTTCGCAGTTTTCGGAAACCGACGGGGAGCGCGAACTTGCCGAATGGCTTAAAAACAGTGGCACACTCGCCGGAAAACGGATGCCGCTTCGGGACGTGAAATTCAGCGTATCCGGGAACTCCGACACCTGGGAATGCGATTATTACTGGCGGAATTCGGAAATCATGTATTTTGCTTCCGGTCAGGAAAAAGCCATGAAAATTGCCGCGGGCAACGGCGTAAAGTGCATTTACGGACCGGACGGGCGGAGTGAAAACAATCAGAAGATAATCAGGGAGATAAGATGACATGGCCGTAATGATTCCGGAAATACCGAATCCGTTTCAGCCCGGAAGCCTTGAAGACGTGATGTTTGAGGCGTTGAAGAGCCTGCCGGATTCCTGTATGGTCTTTCATTCCTTCCGGCTTACGGACGTGAAGGACGGGATTCTGAAGGAAAGCGAGACCGATTTTATCATTTTCGACAGGGAAAGAGGAATTCTGTGCCTGGAAGCGAAAGCGGGAGCTGTTTCCTTTCGTAACGGCCGATGGATGTACGGAAACGGAACACCGATGCGTTCGGGAGGTCCGTTCCGTCAGGCCGCGGCCAACAAATGGAAACTGATGGAGCTGATCGGAAACAGTCGGCTCGGCTTTCTGACGGAAAGAATCAAATTTCTGCACGGAGTGTGGTTTCCGTCCCTTTCCGGTGAACGGATCGATGAGATCGAGATGCCGCCGGAAGCGGACAGAAGAATCGTGCTGGGCAGCGAGGCACTTTCCGATGCATGGACATGCATTGAACGCCTGTTTTCACTCGATGTCCCGGCCGGGATTGTCACCGACATTTCGGACGGGGAGTTCCGTGCCGTTGTCCGCGAGATTCTCTGCCCGAAATTCAATATATTTCCGCCGCCCGGATTTGACGTTGATCTGAAACACGCCGTGTTTCACCGAATGCTTGATGAACAGAGCGGAATTCTGAATTTCCTCACGGAACAGAGAAGCGCGGTCGTAAACGGCGCCGCGGGAACGGGAAAAACCATGATAGCCGTTGAAAAAGCCGTGCGTCATGCCGCGGACGGAGAAAAGGTTCTTTTCCTCTGTTACAATTCGGAACTGAAAAAATTCCTCGCGCTTCATTATGCAAATCCGCTTATTGATTTCATGACACTGGACGGTTACGTGTGCAGGCTCTGCGGCGTTTCCGTTTCGGATTACGGCAGGGCGGAAAGGAAACTGAAGGACTTTGCCGCATTCGACAGTTTCTCGTATGATCATGTCGTCGTGGACGAGGGACAGGACTTCGGCCGGGACGCGATAGAGAATGTAAAACTGCTTCAGCTGCTGCATGATGCCGTGCTGGCCGACCCGAATTCGAAATCATCCTGTTACGTGTTTTACGACAGGCTACAGGCGGTGCAGTCGGATCGGATCCCGGTCTTCATACGGAACGCGGAATGCCGCCTTACTCTGCATAAAAACTGCAGGAACACGGAAAACATATGCCGGACGGCAATGAGTCTTCTGCAGGAGCGCGGAAGATCCGAAGTCCTGCGCGGCATTGCCGGGAAAATTCCGTGCATTCATTTCTGCATTGAGGAAACGTACTTCAATGCCCTGGATGATGTGATTGGCGGACTGCGCAGGGACGGAATCGATGACATCGTGATTCTGACCCTGTCAACGGAAACGGACAGCATTGTAAGCGGATACGTAAGAAACGGCGTTTACGAGGAATGCCGATTCATGAGCTGCAGAAAATTCAAGGGACTTGAAGCGGACGCGGTCATTCTGGTTGATTTCACTGAACGGACCGTGACCGATGATGCCATGCTGTTTTACGTCGGAGCATCCAGAGCGCGCATCCGGCTGGAAATAATGACTGTCATGGACAATGAATCATGCCGAAATGCACTGGAACGGACGGAAGGAGTCGGTGCGGGGCGCAGACCCATGCGGGATCTAGCCTCCATGTTGAAATGCACGGCACTGGTGTATCATTAAGGAGAGTGAGCGGTCATGCCGAAGCCGGTAAGTGCGCAGAGAAGTGAAAACATGCGCCGGATCCATTCAAAAGACACAAAGATTGAACTTGTCCTGCGGAAGGTTTTGAGAGAACACGGATACGGATACAGGAAAAACTGGGAAGAACTGCCCGGAAAACCAGACATTGTTCTGACGAAGTATAAAATTGCGATTTTCTGCGACAGCGAATTTTTTCACGGAAAGGACTGGGAGGTGCTGAAACCTCAGCTGGAGCGCGGAAACAACGGACCGTTTTGGGTAAAAAAGATTGCAAGGAACATGGAACGGGATGATAAGGTGAACAAATCGCTGCTGTTCCGCGGATGGACGGTTATTCGGTTTTGGGGTAAGGATATAATAAAAAAGCCAGACGAATGTCTGAAAGTAATAGAGGAAACAATATTTGATAATATGATGGCGGAAAATAATCCAACTGTTGATGAGAAGCTGTTTTGAGAAAGCAGTATCCAGTTCAATGCCATATATTGGAAATATTATATATTTGTCAGCACATTTTATTAAATGGTCAGAGAAAAACAAGAGCATAATAACAGATTGGTAGAATGGACTAAGAAGAAAGAAGGAATGAGATTGAAGATAGTAATTCCACAGGCAAACACTCATAGTAATGTCGCGAAAGAACAGCATTTGGTGTCTCGTATATATATGAAACAGTGGAGTTATAATGATTCTAATTCAGTTTATATATATGAGAAAGCCAAACCTGCAGATGGAGTACATTCTGCCAGCGTATACAGTATCAATTATATTATAGGGTATAATGATATTAAAGCAGGCGACATATTTGTGCCAGACGAAGCATTGGAAGAATTGTTTGGCTTTGTTGCAAATCAATGCATAGTTTATCTTGATGGAGAACAATTAGATTCATTAAAGAAATTTAATGATAAATTTTATGAATTTGATTCATGGGAAATATATGATAATGGAGGTTTCTTATGACATTGGGGACTGCTGTATTACTTTTTCTGCTTGTTCTTGCCGGTATTGTAGTAGTGCCTATCTTTCTTCGTGAAAAAAGAACGTTATGCATCGCTTGTATCATACTATTGGCGCTGATTGCATTGGCTCTCGCCGGTTACATCGGCCTGACTGTTTTTTTCGTCAACGCAGTGCAAAACCAACCGCCTGCATCATAACCAAAAAAGCCAAAAGCGGTTCCCGGCAGACGAGTAGCGAGCAAAAGGGGAAGGAATGACCTGCCTCCCGGCAAGAAGGAAGGTGAGACAATGACACCTGACCGCCACTATGAACATGAGCAGAACGCCTTTGATTTGTTATAACTTTTAAACGAAAAAGAAGCATCTATGCAGGATATCATAATCTGTAGGACGCTTCTTTATTATTCACGACATAGAATGCTCGCAAAGCTTGCATTCTATTGTTTTGCTATTTTATTGGCAATTTTTGAACCCTTCACTGAGTCGGTTCAATGGAAGATCCGCATCATTCCGAACACACGTCCGATCACCTGGCAGTCGTCTACGATGATCGGGTCCATCGTATCGTTTTCCGGCTGCAGACGGATGTGATCCTTTTCTTTATAGAAACGTTTTACTGTAGCAGAGTCATCGATCAGCGCAACCACGATCTGTCCGTTATAGGCTTCCTGACAACACTGTACAAAAATCTGGTCACCATCCAGAATTCCGGCATTTACCATAGAATCGCCGCGGACATTCAGCACAAAGCACGGCTCACCGGTCGGCACGGATTCTGCCGGAATCGGAAGATAGCTTTCGATATTTTCTTCGGCAAGGATTGGCTGTCCGGCTGCAACATTGCCGACAACCGGAAGGCTCGTCATCTCTGTGCGAACAGCCTGAAAGCTGTCGTCTGTAATCTCAATCGCGCGTGGCTTAGTCGGGTCCCTGCGGATATATCCGTTCTTCTCCAGCGTCTCCAAATGAGAATGAACGGAAGACGTGGATTTTAAATGAACTGCCTCGCAGATCTCACGAACTGCCGGCGGATATCCCTTTTTTAAAATTTCTTCTTTTATATAATCAAGAATTTCCTGCTGTTTTGCAGTGATCTTTCTCTGTGTCATAGAAAAATTCCTTTCTGCATTTTAATGTAAATTCAGTATAACATACCCCTGATAAAAAAGCAAACATACATTCCGAAGAAGTGTTCGATTTTTACCGTTTCCTGTTGACATTCGAAAGTACGTTCGATATAATCCATGTATAGAAACATATGTTCGAAACCGTATGTTCGATTGTACTCAGGAGGGGATTTCTATGAACACAACATACAGCACCTATTTTCAGACCGCCAGAGCAGTAGCAGCATATCAGGAGCGTTCCTATCGCAACCACCTGCGCAGGACCAGACAACTGACCAAACGGATCTTTTTCAGCCTTGCAGCAACCCTTATCGCGGTCTTTATCGGTATTTTGACAACCGGATTTTTATCCAGAGCGCAGGCATCCTCCGAACCTGTCCATTATAAGTATTTCCGCAGCATTATGGTATATTCGGGAGATACGCTTTCCGCTATTTCCAGCCGCTATATGGATAATCATTATACATCTGTCCAGGATTATATCGACGAGGTCTGCGAAATGAATCACTTACAGGATGCAGACGATATCCACGCCGGAGATTATCTGATCATTCCATACTACAGCACGGATTTTCACTGAACGGTTCCGTCACATTTTTCGGGAATCATTCTGCTGATACCTGCTATTAGGGCACATATTTTCAAAACTTTAGATTTTCTTTCGTTTTTATGCCGCTTTTTTCTAAGCTCTTTTGCGTATCGTAAAGTTTGTCCGAAGGTTTGCTTTCCCGGGACGCGGATGCTATACTGATAGGACATATGTCAGACAGGCGATCTGAACACTATTTTTACTATCAGGCGCCATACAAAAGAGGGGAGTTTAAAGCTGCAATGGATAAGAATCATATTCTGATCGTAGAAGATGACGCCGATATCCGTTCCGGAATCGAGATTTATTTAAAAAACCAGGGATATGACGTATCTCAGGCAGGCGATGGAATCGAGGGTCTGGCGGTCATTGAAAAAGAAGAAATTGATCTTGCAATCGTAGATATCATGATGCCGCGCATGGACGGCATTACGATGATGATGAAGGTGCGGGAAAAGGGCTATGATTTCCCGGTGATTATGCTTTCCGCCAAATCAGAAGAGGTCGATAAGATCATGGGCTTAAATATGGGTGCTGACGACTACATCACAAAGCCGTTTACGCCCTTGGAGCTTTTGGCGCGTGTCAATTCCCACCTGCGACGCTATAACCGTTACCGGGAAGCGATCGCATCGGCTGAACCGGTCAAGGATACTTATCATGTGCTGGGCGGAATCGAATTGAACGAAGAGACTGTAGAAGTCTTTGTTGATGGTGCACCGGTGCGCCTGACGCCCATTGAGTTTAAAATTCTGTTGCTTTTGATGCGTAATCCCGGACGTGTTTTTTCCGCAGACGAAATTTACGAACGCATCTGGAATGAAAAAGCGGTCAATACTGACACGATTATGGTTCATGTCCGTAAAATCCGAGAAAAAATAGAAATCGATCCGAAGAATCCGAAATATTTAAAGGTGGTGTGGGGTGTTGGTTACAAAATGGAAAAACAGTAGTCCAAAGGCAAAAAGCGTTACAGTGATGCTTGTCATCCTCCTGTCTTTGACGCTCTGTCTGATGGCGTTTCTGCCGTTCTTTCAAACGCGTGCGGCCAGCGAATTTTCCACTCCGCTGACGGAAATGTCCTTTATCGAACAGCTTTATCAGAGTAACTATATTCAATATAAATACTTGAAAGAAAAGACCGATCAGAAAAACTGGTCTTATTCCGATCTGTATCTGACGATCGACTATCTGGGGAGCCGTGAATCAGGTGATCCTGAATTTTCTGCCTCTTCAGCCACTTATCAGATTGCTGACAGAATCTCTTCCGACGCTTCGTCTGACACCCCCGTTTCTGACGGTGATCTGGAAGAAGCCCTGTATAATGTATTTCTGTCACAGATTGATGAAATGAAGGCGGGTGCAGAGAAACTGACGCAATATGTCGATTACTGTGCACAGGATACTGCTTCCGGTACGCAAATCGGAAACAGCAGTGTTTCTGAACTGACTGCGCTTTTAAACGGACAAACCTCGACAGAGCATCCGTCCTATATTTATTATGCAGTTATCGAATATGATGCCGCCGGACATGTCAGCAGCTGCCGCGCTTATTTTGGCGACGAGTCCGACAGCCTTTTAAAAAAGCTGGAAACTGCCGGAAGAGAACAGTATTTTCAGCAGTTTTCTGATGACTCCGACAGCCTTTTGTTAGATTTCGATTCAGACTCTGGCCAGACTTACCGTTACCGTGTTTCGCTTTCCGGTCCTTCGAATATGCGAATCATTTATGCCATCACCCAACAGCAGTATCAGAAGATTCTTTCTTCCCGGGATCTGTTCATGAGCGATACCAATTACGATAGCCTCCAGTATCAGAGCTATTGTGCCGCCGGGGTTCCCCACGTGCTGATCGGTTTTTTTGCTGCAGCATTCCTGTTCGGTGGTTTTATGGTTCTCTTGTTTGAAAAAAGAGGTTACTGTATCCGCAGCTTTTCCATCTGCCAGCTTCCGATCGAGATAGCAGCAGTGCTTCTCTGTCTGTTTTTTCAGGGACCCTATTTCCTGACTCATCTGATCTGCGGCGTTCAGCAAGGACAGCTCTTTCCGAACCTGACAAAGCATGTTCTTTCGCCGCTGCATTTGTCCGGGACGCTGTATCTGTTTTTGGCGATTGTTTTTTTCCTTTGCTTTTTCGTCGCCTTTCTTCTCGGCACGATAGCAGCAGGCTGCCTGCGCAGCAAACAGGAGTTTCGCGAGCACAGCCTGATAATCCGCTACTGGCGCAGGATTATGAATGCCTGGAACCGGTTCTATCAGGAGCTTGTCAGCTTCGATATCGGCACAGACGCCAAGAAAATGATTTCCAAATTAGTCATCGTCAATTTTATCATCCTGTTTGTCATTACGTTTTTCTGGGTATGGGGCTTTGTTCCACTGTTGATTTACTCCCTGATTATCTATTTCCTGCTCAAAAAATACGTCTATGACATACAAACCAAATATCAGAACCTCCTGCGCGCGACCAGCTCGATCGCAAGAGGGGATTTCGATACCGCTTTTTCAGAAGACTTCGGCGTTTTCGAAAGCTATAAAAAAGAGCTTTTACAAATTCAGACTGATTTCAAGAAAGCGGTAGAAGAAGAGGTCAAGAGCCAACGGATGAAGTCCGAACTGATCACCAACGTATCTCATGATCTAAAGACGCCGCTGACTGCAATCATTACCTATATCAACCTGTTAAAGGAGCCGGGACTTACCCCAATACAGCAGCAGGAATATCTCGATACGCTGGACAAAAAGGCGCTCCGCTTAAAGGTACTGATCGAAGACCTGTTCGAAATCAGCAAGGCAACTACCAATAACGTTACCCTGCATTACGACAATGTCGATATCTGCAACCTGCTTCGACAGTGCTATCTGGAATATGAAGCCCGCATGCAGGAAAAGAATCTGACATTCAAATTTCAGCTGCCGGAAGAAAAAGTAATTTTACGGCTTGATCCGCAAAAGACGTTTCGTATTTTTGATAACCTTTATACCAACATCAGCAAATATGCCATGCCATCCACGCGCGTCTATGTTACTGTGACCGACAGCGCATCCGAAACGCAGATTGCGATCCGAAACATTTCCCAGATGGAGCTGACCGTCTCCGGAGAAGAGCTGACCGAACGTTTCGTCCGCGGAGACGGTTCCCGCAACACAGAGGGAAGCGGACTTGGTCTCGCCATCGCAAGAAGCTTTACTGAGCTGCAGCACGGCACAATGCAGATTCTTCTCGATGGCGATCTGTTCAAGGCGATTCTGACCTTCCGCAAGCCGGGCGCTGAACCGATCGATAACCGATCGGAACACCTGGATACCGCACATTCTGCAAACGCCAATTTATCTGGCAATTTAAATTGCCCCGACGCTGCAGACAATCCTGCAGAGGGTATCGAACCACCTCCGATTTATCGCCCAAGCCGATGGAGAAGCGATAAAAACCTTCGCAAGCACGGGCAGAAAAAGTAACAAGAGAACGGAAAAACGGTCACTCAGTCCAACACTGGAAGAGTGACCGTTTTCGATTCCGCACAATAGATTGCACGCATTACAAGTCAACGAAAAATCATAACTCCCGCAATTTTACTGTTTTGGCAGCTTTCCGTTTATGATCGTCCTTCATCGCAGCGTAATGCTTCCGTGTGGTATTGACATCCTTATGTCCCAGAACGTCTGCAACGAGGTAAATATCCCCGGTTTCCTGATACAACGTCGTGCCGTAGGTGGAACGGAGCTTATGGGGCGTGATCTTTTTTGTCGTTGTGACGAGAGAAGCGTATTTTTTGACCAGATTTTCCACGCTGCGCACCGCCATGCGCCGGTTCTGCAGGGATAAAAATAATGCATCCTCGTGGCCACTCATCGGAATCATATGTTTGCGTTGATCCAGGTAGGAGAGAAGTGCTTCCTCCACCTCTTCCCCAAAATAGACGACGTCCTCGTATCCACCCTTGCGTCGCACCTTGATTGCGAGATTATCAAAATCTACGTCGCTGATATCCAGACCGACACACTCCGACACACGAATACCAGTTCCCAGCAAAAGTGTCAGAAGCGCAAGATCGCGCACCTTCGTCTTATCGTGGAACTTCATCTGACTTTTGGTCATTTTGGTGCCGTCCTCCACCTGGTCAAGCAGAATTGCGACCTCGTTGGGGTCCAGACGCACGATTTCCTTGTCATGGAGCTTCGGCATTGGCACTAAGGACGCAGGATTGCTTTTAATCTGTTCGTCCCGGAAAAAATAATTATAAAACGAGCGCAGGGAAGCGAGCTTACGGCGCTTCCCGCGTTCATCGTTGGTATATTCCGTACCGTCGTCTTTGACATAATACGAAAGATATTCCAGATATTCCTCGATATCCGCCTTTGTGATCTGATCCAGAACTGACAGCGGAAACTCCGTGATATCCATCTTCGAAAGCACGCTGTTATTTTTGTGCAGAAACTCAAAAAAGACACCGAGGTCATACGCATAGGCAAGCCGCGTGCGGGGCGCGGTCGTCTGTTCGATTCCACGGAAATACTGGCGACAGAAGCGCGGCAGCTCTTCCTGCAGCTTTCGCAGCTGGAGGATATTTTCCTTTGCAGTTTCATCATGGTAATTGTTACTGTTTTTCATGTACCCTCCATTCCGCAAGACCACTCTGAACCGCAGTGAACATCCGATCCTTCACACCCGGATTTTCCAGGTTCAGCTGACGCAGCAGCTGCTTGACATATTCTCTGCGAGTATGTCCGTCTGCAGGGCAGGGACTTTTGACAACCGGAACATCATGCTTATGGACAAATCCGATCACATCCGCTTCCTTCATATAAACGAGCGGACGGATCACCGTCAGATTCATCCGATCCAGAAAAGTGACAGGGGCAAACGTATGGAAGCGCCCTTCATAAATCAAAGACAGCATCAGCGTCTCCACGACATCGTCCTTGTGGTGTGCATAAGCAATTTTGTTGCAGCCTGCCCCACGGATCGCTTCATTTAATGCGCCTTTCCGCATTTTGGCGCACAGTGCGCAGGGATTTTTTTCTTTCCGTTGGTCAAATACGATCGAAGCGATCTGCGTCGGCACAATTGTATACGGGACATCCAGCTCTTTACAGAGTGCCTCTATTTTGCCCAAATTTAAGTTTTCAAAGCCAAGGTCGACAGTTACCGCATGCAGTTCAAAGGGATGCGGATAAAAGCGTCTGAGCGTGCTCAGCGCATAAAGAAGCGTCAGGGAATCCTTTCCACCGGAAATCCCGACTGCGATTTTGTCTCCGTCCTGAATCATTTCATAATCGTCTGCGGCTCGCCGCACCTGGCTCAATACCTGTTGTAACGTCATGCTGTTTCCTCGTTTCATAATTACCGGCGTCTGCACGCCGGAATGGTTTTCTCATCCTGATTTTCCTTTTGACAGTATACTATTTTTTCTTTCTTTTTGCAAAGAAGCAGCAGTGATTCATACCGGATTTGGATCGATCCGAGGTTTCTATCGGGATTCGCCTTGAAAAAAAGTGCCCGACAGAGTAAACTAATAGAATATCCAATCATGATAAAGGAGCAGGTGCATGCAGGAAATCAAATGTCCCAAATGCGGCGAAGTCTTTCAGGTAGACGAATCCGGCTATGCGGCGATCGTCAGACAGGTCCGTGATAAAGAATTTGAGAAAGAGCTTTCCGAGCGTAAAGCGCAATATCTTTCTGAAAAAGAAAACGCTGTCCTTCTGGCGCAGACCCAGACGAGACAGGAGCTGGCGGAGGAAATTTCCCGGCTGCAGGCAAAGCTTGCGGCAGCAGAGAGCGCACGGCAGCTGGCAGAGGCAGACGCCCGTTCCCGGCAGGAAAAGCTTTTGTCTGAACAGGAAAAGGCTCTGTCCCAAAAGGACGCTCAGATCAGCCTTTTAAATGCCAAAATCACATCTGTACAGGAAACTGCGGACAAGGATATCGCCCTGGCGGTTTCCAAAGCAGCTGCCCAGAAAGAAAAGCAGATCAACGAAATGGACCGGCAGATTTATGACCTCACCGGTAGAATAGAACATGCAAAGCAGGAAACCCGGCTCCGAGAGCAAAATATTAAGGAGCAGTACGAAGAGCGCCTCCGCATGAAGGACGAGGAAATCGCCTATTATAAGGATTTCAAGGCGCGCCAGTCCACCAAAATGATCGGAGAAAGCTTAGAGCAGCACTGTGAGACAGAATTCAACAAGCTGCGCGCAACCGGTTTCCAGAATGCATACTTTGAAAAGGACAACGATGCCAGAACCGGCAGCAAGGGCGATTATATTTATAAAGAAACGGATCCGGACGGAATCGAATTTATTTCCATCATGTTTGAAATGAAAAACGAGATGGATGAAACCGCAACGAAAAAGAAAAATGAAGATTTTTTCAAGGAACTGGATAAGGACCGGCGCGAGAAAGACTGCGAATACGCCGTTTTAGTGTCCATGCTGGAGCCAGACAGCGAGCTGTATAACACCGGCATCGTGGACGTTTCCTATCGATATCCGAAGATGTATGTGATCCGTCCGCAGTTTTTTATCCCGATGATCACGCTGCTGCGCAATGCTTCCCTGAATGCGCTGCGGTATAAGCAGGAGCTTGCTGTCATCAAAAATCAGAATATTGACATTTCCCATTTTGAGGAAGATATGAATGATTTTAAAGAGAAATTCAATCGGAATTTCCGTCTGGCGAGTGAACGGTTCCACCGCGCAATCGATGAAATCGACAAAACGATCGACCATCTTCAGAAGACAAAGGAGGCCCTGCTTTCTTCTGAAAACAACCTGCGGCTTGCAAACAACAAGGCGGAAGATCTGAGCATCAAGCGCCTTACGAAAAACAACCCGACGATGAAAGCGAAATTCGACGAGCTTTCTTCGCATGACGGAAAGGAGAATACCTGACATGAAATTTCGCTGGGGAAAAAAATATCTATACTGGGGCGTAACGGCGCTTCTGGTTGTAATCGGCGGGCTGCTCGCCTATTATCTGATCTTTCACGGCGGCAACTTTAAAGATCATCTGCAGAATCTGCTGCACATCTGCATGCCGATTCTGGACGGCTTTATTCTGGCATGGCTGATGTGTCCGCTGGTAAATGCCATCGAGCATTTTGCATTGTATCCCGCCAGAGACCGGCTGATTTCCCAAAAACCGTCCTTACAGAAAAAAAAGAAACAGCTGACCAGCTATTGCCGCGGCATTTCGATCGTCCTGACGCTGTGCTTTGTTCTGTTTTTGGTGTACGGATTTTTCAGAGTTGTAATTCCGCAGATCATTGGAAGCATCCAGAGTATTGTCGGTCAGTTCCCCAGCTATGTAAAAAACGTCAGTGACTGGGCGGAAAAACTGCTCTCTGATAATCCAGACATCGAAACGACTGTATCCGATCTGATCGATCATTATTCGACAGATCTTGAGAACTTCCTCAATAAAACCATGATGCCTCAGATCAATGCCATCGTAAAAACAGTTTCCCTAAGCATGTTAAGCTTTGCGAAGGCAGTCTGGAACCTCGTTATCGGACTGATCATTTCCATCTATCTGCTTGCCAGTAAGGAACGCTTTGTCAGCCAGGGAAAGAAGCTTTTATACGCTTTCTGGGATACCAGACAGGCTAATGTAATTATGGAAGACTTCCGTCTGATCGATTCCACCTTTGGTGGATTTATCAGCGGAAAAATTTTGGATTCAGCCATCATCGGTGTTCTCTGCTTTGTTGTTGTCAGCATCATGAAAATGCCATATCCAATGCTGATCAGCGTCATAGTCGGCGTTACCAACATTATTCCGTTCTTTGGTCCGTTTATCGGAGCCGTACCCTGTGCATTGCTTATTTTAATGGTCAATCCGATGCAATGCCTGTATTTTATCATCTTCATCTGGATTTTGCAGCAGTTTGACGGCAACTTCCTTGGACCTAAGATTCTTGGCGATTCCACCGGTCTTTCCGGGTTCTGGATTATTTTTTCCATCACCATCTTCAGTGGTCTCATGGGTGTACCGGGCATGATTCTCGGTGTTCCGATTTTTGCTGTTTTTTATGCGCTGATCAAGCGCTACGTCAACCGCAGTTTGCAAAAAAAGGGCATGTCCGATAAAACAGAAGAGTACCAGACACTGGATTATGTCGATGTCCAGACCGGCAGCTTTATTTCCAAACCGGAAGATAAACCCGCAAGACACCGTAAGAAACAGTTTTCGTTCCGGAATTTTAAAGAAGATTTAAAGACGTTTATTCCGCACCCTGCAGAACATCCGGACGAAAAAGCGCAAACAACTTCGGATAACGCTGCGCCAGCCGTAGAATCCAATCGAAAAACAGAAGATTCGAGTTCGGAACAAAGCAAAAAATAATCCGGCTTGTTTTATTGTTATTTTATTCACAATGTTTGTTAAAAATTTAAAATAAACCTCAGAAGGATGATTACCTATGAAATTTGTTATTCAATGTACTACACAGGCAAGCGTTACAATCGACCAGAAACTATATTCCGAAATTGGAAAAGGGTTCCTCGTCCTGATCGGAATCTGTGACGAAGACACAAAAGAAACAGCAGACAAAATGGTTCGCAAGCTGATCGGAATGCGGATTTTTTCGGATGAAAACGGAAAAACGAACCTCGCGTTAAAAGATGTCGACGGACAGCTTCTTTTGGTTTCCCAATTTACCCTGTACGCGGACTGCAAAAAAGGCAACCGGCCGTCCTTTGTCAAAGCCGGATCGCCACAACATGCAAATGAGCTTTACGAATACATCATCGACGCCTGCAAAAAGGAAGTTCCCGTCGTGAAAACCGGCGTATTCGGTGCGGAAATGGAGGTCGCGCTGATCAATGACGGACCGTTTACAATCATTCTGGATTCAAAAGACCTGGCGTGAGCATATAAACATTATAAAACGGATTCCAGATATGTGACATATAAGATGGTATATAATTGGTATATAATAAGACATAAATTGCAGACATTTAAATATTTAAATTACAGATTTTAATTATAATTGGAAATTACAGAATCTACGAAAAAAGCGACAAACCCAGGAGGCAATCATCTGCGTCAGCAGATATATGCCTCCTGAACTCATTTTTATCAAACCCCCCGCAAGTTTAACGAATTAGTTAGCACCGAGCAAAAACATATTTTTCTGCGAAA
>ENA-OPSV01001208-OPSV01001208.1-human-gut-metagenome-genome-assembly--contig:-NODE-1208-length-18350-cov-5.559224_pt1 | contig 18350 bp, 18 predicted proteins | sample MGYA00241460_ERZ501912 | MGnify/ENA primary metagenome ERZ501912 (study PRJEB25962, sample SAMEA2042402) | human gut metagenome | biome: human gut; feature: human-associated habitat; material: faeces...
ACCGACCCCGGATGGAAAGAAATACTATGAAATAGATTTCTTGATAGCAGACGAATATAAAATATCGCCGATTGAAGTGAAGTCATCCGGCTATAAATCGCATACCTCGTTGGACGTCTTCTGCGAGAAGTTTTCCGACCGAGTGCAGAACAAGTATGTTATCTACACCAAAGACCTAAAACGCGAGCAAGGGATTGACTATATACCCGTGTATATGACAATGTTCTTGTGATTTTAACAAAATTAAGAGCGCTTGATTGTAAAGCGGCTATAAGAAAAATAGTTATTAATTATGGAAATAAAAGATCTCAATATCAGGCAATCGCTAATTGGCTCTTTGGGAATGAACTTACCAAAGGCTATTACACGTCGGAAGATAGTGCATTAGGAAGGAGTTGCCTTGACGGAATTGCTGTTTGCAACCAAGAACAAAATTCAATATGTGGCAAAGCTATCACAGACAAAGTGCAGTCAGAAATTTTATCAATATTGTTCCATCGTTAAGATGTAGAGTAAACTGAGTAGAGAATCTGGGGGCATTAAAAGAATGGTCATTATTTCATATCAAAAAATTGTCTGGCAGAATTGTGAATGGAACTTTCATATTTCTGATCTTATGCTATAGAAACGATATATAACCTTTGTTGCCTTGAGTTGGAGCTTGCCACTCTCGCTTCGAGATTCAACAGTCACAAAAGACTTTCTCTGCTTGCAGAGGGATAGGCAATTTGCCCGATGGCGCAAGCCGACTGGGGTATTAGGCTACCCCGAAAAGAATTTTGTGGACAGCAGGCACGTTAATTTGTTTTCCGTGAATGGCAAAGTTCTTATATCGAAATAGAAATATAATAATCTTCATGATCCAACTTTTCCCCTTTTATAGAATCATATCAGGTAGTATTTATTTGCGTGAACAATCTGGAGAGCAAATACATTCAGTATGGCAAGATACTATTCGAAAGCGAAATTCCAAGTTTCAGAAGACAATACAAAAGCACTATGTACGTATTGACCACACATAGTGCTTTCCCCTTTTGCGAGAGATTCCTGCTTTATTGTTTCAGTTCCTTGATGACTCTTTTTATTCCGTAGGCGACCGATGTCATGTCCTTTCTGACTGCAGACAACGCAGACGAAAGATTGGAAGCGGTAATAAACCGTCTGCCATCCTTCGATTGCAATAACCGTCCTTTGTCGAGAACAGACTGCCAGCGGGATTGGATGAACGAATTTTCGAGAAGCGCATCGAAAAGGATAACCACATGGCGGAGATTGTTCACCCGGATATGAAAGCCCTCCTTGCAGGAAAAGAGAGCTTCCATATCCTCGACGCGGAGCATAGAAACGCAAAACAGATGATAAGTATTGGCACAAGACACAATACCTGTCATCTGTTCTTGAGTGAAGTTGGAGCCGAAAGAAAGCGGCGAGGCATCTGTCACCTTATCGGTACGATGCACAACCGGTGTCGGCAACGGCTCCGACCTGTCATACTGTCTTCGCAGCTCCATACACTCCTCGAAAGAAAAATCTGATGCGGTAAAAAGAGGATGGATAAGGTGGGTGCATTCTGTCAGCAGCCCTTTGACGATGTGGATGTTCATTTCGTGGCAGTTCCGACAAACGACACTATCGCAGTTGATGTACCGGTGACTGTTTATAAAGTCATCCACATAGCGGCTGTACCGTTTGCCGTCCGCAATCACATTTTGGAGATAAAGTTCTCTCGCCTCGGAGAGTAACTCGAATAGTTCTTCCGCTACATCTTGTTCAGTAGCGAAGTGGGTCAGGTGTTGCTTCCCCTCAAAAAAAGAGAAGACTTTTTGATTTGTTCTTTCATGTCAATTTACTTGTTATGAATTTATATTTGAGTAAGTTTCTCCCATATTACAAAATGGAGCATCGGAAAATTTTATTTCTTCCCTTATTTAGATTCCCGAAATTTGTTTTTAGCCCTATCTACCAACAAGGTACAGTTTTCATATCACCAAACTATTAATGGTGTATGAATATAGAAAGACAGATAGCACACTCTATCGAGTATGAATAAACTTTATATATTGGAGCGTTAACTTATGTAGGTTTAACTCCGTTTTCAATCATGTTTTATACTATTTTTGACTAAATTATCATTTAGCCATTCATTAAGAAGTTTGGCTAATTCGGTGTTATTCAAATCCTGCATCAGGAAATGCGTATTGCCATAGATACCGATTTTGGGTAACTCGACCAGCATCGCATTTCCTCCGTACCGGTTGATTGTTTCCACAAATCTGCGGGCCATCTGAAGGCGCACCCGCCAGTTCTCGTCGCCCAGATTTTCGGACGGAGTTTCGGGAATATAATCGCCGAAATAGAGGACGATGGGAATCTCCGTAAGTCGCTTAAACTGTTCCATCGGCACGGGCGTTCCTGCAACACCTCCTGTCAGCCCGTCGATGCGTTCCGGAACTTCGCCTTCGGGGAATACGAATCCGCCCGGCTCATACGAAACGACAGCCTTGACTTCGGAGTTATGCATGGCAGCCATCCAGCCCGGAAATCCGCCGGCCGAATGGGTGACGAGGATATGGCTGCCGATACGTTTTGCTAATGCGTCCAGTGCGGGAACATCCCGTTTGTGGTCGCTGATGTCGGGTGTCATTTCGCGGAAGAACTGCGATAGCGATACAGAATCTTTCGGGAACTGCACACCCTGGTTGTAGTTCGGCCAGATGCCGATACGCCAGATATCGAACCAGAACATCTCGTCGGCTACGGGTTTAACCGTTGCGGTTGCCGATGTTCTGCCTGCGCGTCCTCGCCCCGGCAGATCCATGACATAACTGCCCCAACCTCGGCGCAACATCAATGTGGCGAATCCGTCGCGACCGTCGGGTGTCATCTGCCAGCAGACGCCCGAACCGCCGTAACCGTGTACATAGACCAGTGGCAAGGGCTTGCTGTCGGCAGGAATTTGAAAGTCCACGAAAGCGTGGTCGGCGCGGTAACTCTGTCCGGTTTCCTCCTGCTCCGCCCAACCGATGAATTTGCGGTTGTCATACGTGCCTTGTCGTTGTATGGTAGTTCCTCCCACCGAGAAGTGCCCTTGTTTGACGATTACGATAGGTTCTTGTGCTTGGATTGCCGTTGTTGTCATCAGCAACAAGGCGGATATAATAACTGTCTTCATTTCTTTTCCGTTAATTGGTTCAACACTCCTCGCAGCGGCTCCGAATAGGTTTTACCGAGATTCGTCTCTACGATGTTCAGCAATGCCGAAAGCTGTTCGTCTGTAATGCCCAAATGCAGGCAGATTGCCATGTGCCCGAATGCCATCGGTTCCACCCCGCCTACTCCAGCAAGGATAGAAACAGTAGCAAGTTCCCGCTCCCGATAGGTTAGCAGGTCACGCTCGAAAAGGTCGGCGAAAAGATGCTCTTTCAAAAAACGTTCGATGGTGGGTGCGAACACGGCATATCCCGCTTTCGGAGCATCTGCCGATATGCCCGATATCTCAGCAAGTACATCGCGTCCGCGTTCGTAACGGCTGCGGTCGTTCTCGATTACCGTCGCTTCCCGCCCGACGGGATCGTCTATGCCGCGGGCTTTGCGCTCGTCCACTACTTGCATGAAGGTCTGAACGGCCCGCAGGCTGCGCGGAAATCCACAATAGGCATAGGCATGAACCAGCACTTCGTTCACCTCGTTGACGGTCATGCCGGTATCCAAAGCCTGCGCAAGTGCCGTTTTCAGATGCTCCAAATCACCCTTGCCGGTATAAGATGCTACTGCTACGATAGCTTGCTCGCGAGCGGTAAATACCTTGCTGGCCTCGGCATAACGTCTTTCCGCTTCGGCCGTAGCTTCTCGGTATTGTTCGTCACTTACGGGGTCGAGCCAAATGGCCGCATTCGATTGCGGATTGCACTCGATGGCGATATGCGCAAACCAACTATCTGCCGCCGCTCCGTGCCAGTGCTCCACATCGGGTGCAATCTCCACGATGTCGCCCGGAAACAATCGGCGGGCAGGCTGTCCTTGCTCCTGATAGTAACCGATACCTGCCGTAGCGATCAGAATCTGTCCGCCCTTGTGCGAATGCCAACTGTTGCGGCAACCCGGCTCGAAAGTAACATTGAACATCGGAACGTTCAATTCACGATGTTCGCTCAACGGTGCAAGCCATACTTCACCCGTAAAATTGGGATTCGGGGATATTTTCTCTCCCAGTGGATAAGGCTGACGGAATGCTTCTGCGCTTTGGGCATGTATGCCGGAAACCGACAATACGGATAACATAGCCATAAAAAATAGATTCTTGATTTTCATTGTATATTATTTATTTGATTATTCGCCTAACGTTCGTGTAAAGGCGAGTACGGAGAGCTGCCACCGGCCGTTTCCCATGACATAGACTTCCGTCACGATAAAAGGGAAACGGACGGCATTGCCTCCGACCTCGGAGTTCAGATGAATACGGCTGTAAACCGTTGCCGTACCTGCGGCGAACTTGACCTGTACGTCATGTATCTCGGCTTTCTTGTACCAGATGGCTCCCGAACGAATCGTGTTCAGCTCCTGCTCCTTGCCCCAATAACCGCCCATGTGGACGAACTGTGCGCTCTCGTGAAACAGCTCCGCCAGTTTGTCGGCGTTCTTTTCCGCCATCCAGTCCCATTTGCTGTTCGACAAATCGATGATGACTTGTTCTTCGGGGGTGAATGTTTTTGCGTTCTCCTGCGCCTTTGCTCCGACCGAAAAAGTCAGAAGAAATAACGCTGTAATAACCAATGATTTCATATTGCTCTGATTCTTAATGTTACCTTGCAAAGGTAGCAGGACGGCAGAGATACGGCGATACAAAAAAATCGGTAAAAACTGCGATTTTTACCGATTATGCAAGAATTGGCGGATGATTATTTCCGGTACTCCGTCGGGTTAAGACCGAGGTTCTGCTGTACATAACGACTGAAATAGGCGGGTGACGAGAAACCGAACATATCGGAAATCTGGACGAACGACAACGATTTATCTCGTAATAAGCGCGAAATATCGAGAATCGTATAGCGGTTAATCCAATAGTTGGCGGCATACCCGCTGACTTTTTTCGACACCTCCGACAGATATTTCGAGGTCACGCACAGACAGTCGGCATAATAGGAAACCTCCCGATGTTCGCGGTAGGTTCCCTCCTCCAGCATTTTCAGAAAGCGGTTCATGATGGAGGCGTTCTGCGTCGAAATATCGCTCTGACCGTAGAGGGTGGCGTGGAAGTCGAAAAAATCCAAAATGGCCGCCTGCATGGCGTTAATGAGCGTTTCCTGATAGAAGCGGTGTTCAGTATCTTGGATACGCAGTTCCAGCAGCTCGAAATCACGGCGGCAGACGATTTGCTGTTCGGGCGTAAGGTGCATCACGGGGTTGAGGAACAGAGCCAGCGAACCTTTCATGCCGTAGTTACTTTGCGGCGTGCATAACTCAATAAAGCCGGGCGCGGCATAAATGATTTTGCATCGGAAATCCTCCAACGGTTCAACCCGCTCTACCATTTTCCGTTTGCGGATAATAGACAAATCCCCGGCATGCAATTCGAAATCCCGTTCGTTGAAACGGTAACGGCACGTTCCTTCCAAGCAGAGCAGATGAGCCAGATATTCCTCCTCGGAATCCGTTCTCACAACGCCCAACTTGTCAGCGACGATGATATCTTTGGGGTATTCCATGCCGTAACCGCTTGATTTCCGCTTGTAAAAATACGAAAAAACCTGCAATCGCAGTTGAAACGATTGCAAGTTTCGCTCTTTTTAACAATATAGAGACTCTCTATCGTATGATATTTATCATTTGCAGCCAATTCTCAACTCCAGTCGTATTTCTTCCGGTCGTACCGAATCCTTGTAAATGCAAGGAAGCGGGCGTGAGTTCCACAATCTTTGCAAGCGTCTCTTCCCGATAGGTCGAAGCGTAAGTACAGAATGGAATGATAATCTTGTCAGAGAAATCATAGTCCGAGGTTTCGAGGAACGACCATATCGCCATCGGTGCCGTATGCCACCAAACCGGGCAACCTACAAAAATAGCATCGTAATCATCAAGATTATCCACCGAACCTTTCAACTCAGGGCGAATACCGTTATCCAACTCGTTCCGTGCGACCACCGTACACTCGTTGTAGTCAGACGGATAGGGATTGACTGTTTCTATACGAAACAGCGTACCTCCGGTCATATCCGCAATTTCCTCCGCCAAGTGTTGCGTATTGCCGCCCCAACTGAAATAAGCAACGAGAATTTTACGATTTGCATCGTATTCGATTGTGTCATTCTTATATAATGGAGTATCGGAGTCGTTATCCTTCGAACAAGCTACTGTCAGGCCACAAATGAACGACAGCAATATCACTTGATAAAACCATTTTCTCATATTCTCCATTTTTTACTATTCAGTTATCCCAATGTTTTTCAGCCACTCTTCGATACCTTTTATATTTTTGTCCACCGCCCCGAATCCTTTCAGGTGTTCGGCTGCCGGGGTCAGCTCGACGATGCGCGCCAGCGTTTCGTCCCGGTAAGTCGAAGCGTAGGTACAGAACGGAACGACCGTCTTTCCCTTGAAGTCGTAGCTTTCCGTAAAGGTGTTGATAATCATCGGGGCAGTCCACCACCATACGGGACAGCCGATAAATATCGTATCATATTGCGCCCAATCTTCGACTTTCTTTTTGATGGCGGGGCGGGCATCGGCTTCTTTTTCGGCCTTTGCAACCTCGGTGCAAGGCGTGTACTCGGTGGGATAAGGCTTCTCCGGCTCGATACGGAAAAGCGTACCACCCGTGAGTGCGGCTATATGTTCCGCCACATGCTGCGTATTGCCTCCCCAGCTGAAGTAGGCAATAAGAATTTTTTTTGCCGGTTGTTTATTGGCCGGAGCGTTTTGTGCATTTGCGCCTGCGCTGAATAGCAAGACGGCAAGTAAGGCTATAAGTTTTGTTTTCATATCTTCTGTTGTTTAATTGTTGGACATTATTTCGGTCATCCAGCGGTCGAAACTGATCATCCATTCTTCGTGGGTGTATCCGAATCCGTGCGGCATACCTTCGTATTCGTGTTCTTCTACTTCGACACCCGCTCCACGCACGGCGTTGGCACATGCTTGGAACTGGTGATAAAACGGGTCGCGTGTCCCATAAGCAAAAAATGTAGGAGGAATTTTAGATGCCTTGAATTTTTCCACATCGGTCGATGCAACACTCAACCGGCCATAAAAGGCGTAGATCATTCCGATGGTACAGACATTGGCAGATACCTCGTCAAGCGCATCGGGACGATAGTCGGAAGTGAGTGCCGTACCGTTTACCAATTCATCGAAATTGAGAGCTTCATCGCCACAAAGAATTCCTCCGGCAGAGAACCCCACGGAGGCTATGTCGTTCGGATTTATCCCGTAATCGGCAGCGTGCCGGCGGACAAAACGGATAGCACGAGCCAAGTCGAGGCTTCCTTCCTCCATCGTATAGGGGCGTACACGATAGTTTACGACAAAAGCCTGATAACCGTGACGGGCAAACCATTGTGCGACCGGAGTACCTTCCATCTGGTCGCTGCGGAATTGAAACGCACCGCCTGCGCATACGAGGACAGCACCCTTTACCGTCGTGCCTTCCGCAACCGGAAAATAATTCATATAAGGGCGGAACGATGGCGGGTCTTGATAAGAACCTTGACTGCCCGTATAGTTCGTAATCTTCGCCATATTTCCTTCCGGCCACAGATAGATGGTCGAAGCTAACGGATTCTGCCCGTCATCCCCACCGGCAGGAGGCGTATCGTCATCCGAACCGGCAAGCGTCGTAAATTGGCGGGACTGACCGTAAACCGTTCCGGCGGAAGTCGTGGCATAAGCCCGGACAAAATAGGTTGTATTTGCCGAAAGCCCTGTTGCATAGCAGGCAAATGAATTTACATCCCCGGCCCCTACATTGTGGTTATCGGAAACGGTCGGATTGTCGGTTGTCGCCCAACAGATGCCGAACTCCTTTACCGCTTGCGTTTCGCCGATAATACGACCGCCGGATATGGCATTGTCAGAGGTTATTGCCGTCACTTCGGCTGTTTCGACGCGAATAGCATTATCGGGCATGGGGTTGTCCGAGCGTTCGTCACATCCTGTTGCTGTGGTAACTGTAAACAGCGACAAGACTGCATAGAAAAATATATTTCGTTTCATAATCAAATGTGTTTACCGAGATTATAGGCTTCATCTTCGTATCGGCTACCCTTGACAGCACCTTTGCGTCCCATACCGATGGCTTTTACCATTCCGCGTTCCGTAGGATTGGGCAGGCACATAACAAAACCACGAAAGCCGTTGACCGCCCAATCCGCCGTGCTTTCTTCCGGGTCGGCGCAAGCGGTGAGATAGAAAAACTCCTTGTCCTTCATCTCGCGGTAACGCCCGAAAGTCCGGTCGATAAAAGTCTTGAGTTGTCCCGTGATATTCATGTAATAGACCGGGCTTGCCAGCACGATAACATCTGCCCGTACCATCTTATCGACCAGCATGGGTACGTCGTCTTCTGCTTCATTGGCGCGATTGCCCACGCGCTGCTCGTCCGCTTCGGAGAAATAGTCGATACGATAGTCGGCGAGAAAGATTTTTTCCACCCGTCCGCCAACCTCTTCCGCACCACGGGCGAAGGCGTCGCACAATAAATCGGTATTGCCACCCTTACGTGGACTGCCGGAAACAATCAACACGTATTTGTTCTCTTTCTGTACGGTTGTCGTTTCCGAAAAGTTGATGTGGTATCGCTCCGCGCTTTCACCGCTTTGCTTGTCGCCGCAAGAGGTCAAAGCCCCCGCAAGGAGGCTTACGACCATATAGATAATTGTTTTTTTCATTATGCCGTCGCAGCTTAAAGGTTCTTCCCGAAAAATTCCGTCAGCTTGCTTGTCGCTTGTTCCACGTATTCCGGTACATAGTAAGTCTTGATGTGTGTCGCACCGGGGATAAGGAACAGTTCCTTGTTCTGCGTTCCTGTCGCTTTGCTGTAACACTGTTCGGTCATATAGAACGTGTCGGCAATGCTTCCTGCAATCATCAGCAACGGTTGATTGATAAGATACATACCCTCGCTCGCGTCGAAAGCCATAAGTTCCACAAGGCTGCTCTTGGTGTAACGGAAGGTGGAGTTGGGATGTGCATGGCTTTGGAGATAATATCCGTAACCGTCACGATAGAGGTCGAACGGCAGTTTTGCTGCCTGCTCAGGTGTCACGCCGCTCATGTCGCCTACATATTCCGGTTCTCCGCCCTCAGCTTCTTTCTGGCGGGCTGCACAGGCATCGGCAAGACGCTCCTGCACTTCGTTGATTTGCGAATCGAGGAAACCGTTACGGCGCACAAGTCCCGTGTTGAACATGCTCAATGTAGCCACTGCCTTGAAGCGTTTGTCGGTCTGTGCTGCTTTCAGCGTATAACCGCCTCCGCCACAGATGCCGAGAATACCGATGCGATTTGCATCCACACCCGGATACTGCGCCAAAATATCGGCGGCACGGCGAATGTCCTCTACACGATAAGCGGGTTTGTCCGTGTTGCGCGGCTCTCCCTCGCTGGCTCCTTGATAGGCTGCATCGAAGGCGAGGCAGATATAGCCTGCCCCGGCCATACGCTGGCTATACAGCCCGGCGACCTGCTCCTTCACTCCTCCGTTCGGGTGGGCGACAACAAGAGCCGGATAGCTTTTCGCGGCATCATACCCTGCCGGAGTATAGACATTGGCGGCAATCGTAAGTCCGTTTAAGTCGTAAGCAATGGGATGAATGTTTACCGCTCCCTCTTTGTTTTCCGCGATAGCGTCGGCATAGACCAACCCGAACGGATTGTCATTGTGACTTTTGATTGTTTTAGCGTCCACATAAGCGAACGTAATTTTCTCTTTCATTTCCATATTCTCCTGTGCATTTAATGTATTGCATACAGCCATTGTCGCACACAATACGGTCGTAATTGTCTTTTTCATTGTTTCTTAATATTTTATTGCAAAAATACGACGAAGGCAAGATTCTGTTCTTATGTTATTTACGGTAAGAAGTACCATTTTTACGGGCAATGTATTTCTCCCAGAAACGGACGGCATCTTCGTGCCAGCCGTCGGCAGTCGTACCCCTGCCCAATCCGAACCCGTGGCGCAGGTCGGGGAGAAGATGAAACTCGGCATCTATGCCTAATGCCTGAAGATTTTCCACCCGTCGGCGCATGGTTGAAGGGCTGGCGATGGCATCGTCCTCACCGATTATCACATAGGTAGGCGGATCGTCCGGAGTATATTCCGAATGTCCCGTATATCCCATTATGACCGCCGCCGGACGCTCGTGTGTTGCTTCGATGAACCCTTGTGTAGAATAGGAACCGAGGTAAGCCGCCATACGCGCACCCGCTGAACCTCCCCACAGGGAGTAATCATCGGTCGATACCTGCAATTCCTCCGCATGCCGCATGATGAAATTGATGGCTTGCGCGAGGTCTTCGCACGCTACTTGCGCACCGCCCGTCCGGTACTGGATGGAAAAGGCGTTATAACCCATTTCGCTCAATGCGATGGCAAGCGGAAAACCCTCGTGGATAGCACCGACATAGGAAAAACCACCGCCGGGGCAAACGATGGCGAACGGTTTGCCCGGCTCTCCACGAAAGAAAAACAGTCCCGTATTGTTCTTGCGTGCATCCACCAGTTTGTCTTCATCGGAATAGATGTCATAAAAGAGGCGGTTCCCGTCCTGAACATAGTCGATCATCCTGTTGATGGTTTCCACGGCACGCTCTCCCGTCACATAGTTGTGGTATGGTAGCAGGCTTGCCACATTCGCAAGCGGCATTTTGTCGTCATACCTGCGTTCGGCAGGCAGAATGAACTGTCCGAATCCGGCGAATGCTTCATGTTCTATCACATCTTTTACGGTGCTGGCAGTAGTCAGATGCTTGTAAGTATTCTGCCCGTTCGGGAAAAAGAACGGCAGTGCATTATAGAGGTATTCCGCCATAGGTTGAAACTCATGCCTTGCGCCGTCTTTTTCGTGGAAGGTGAGGTTGGAGAGCGGAAATACATCCGTAAGCCGTGCCATTGCCTCGACCTGTACCAATGTTTCACGATAGGCCGAATCGTCCGTCCCGCTTGCCGCCCAGATATAAAAGCCCGTACCCGCATGTGGAGATTGGCGAATGACACCAGCAAGGTACTCTGCCGTTTCCATCGGGCGATTCATACCTGCAAATGCTCCCAGCGACCAGCAGTCGGCACTGACGGGCATGAAGAATTTGAAATAGTCCAGCGTATGCTCTAACGCGTACCACGTCGTTACAGCCCCCATCGAGAAGCCGCCTATGGCACGATGCTCGCGCGAGGATTCTAAACCTGCGGCGTCCGTACTTTCGGCGTATGTGCGGTAACGACTTTCCACTATGGGGATAAGGTCGTTTACAAGTTCTTGCGGCAGAGCTTCGCAATACGGATCGGCATCGACATAGTTCGGTGTCGGATTACCGTAGTTGTAACTGGGCGACACGACGATGGTGGGAGCCATATCTCCGTTTTCCGTCATATGGTCGAGCAACTTACGCACCAGACCGTTTTCCGCTTCAAATGTTGTCGATGCCGTGCCGTAATGCCCGTGGACGAAGTAAAGCACGTTGTAGCGTTGGTCTGTATGCTCATCGTAGCCGTAAGGCAGATAGACGTATGCCGTATTGGTACGTGCTGCGCCCGTGCCTTCGGCATAATCGTGCGTGTCGTAGTCAATGCGCACCACTTCTCCCCGTTGTGCCGCCTCCTGCTCGTAATTGGCAGGAACGGAATTGGTCTTGTTCATCAGCCCCGTATAGTCGTGTGGCCGATCGGGAGTTTCCGGCTCTTCCTGCTCCTGATCCGGCGGTAAGGCCGGTCGGTTTTCTTCACTGTCCGAGCAGGAAACCAAACACAGACAGCAAAGCAGTATGGTTTGTAACATCATCTTTTTCATCGTGTCAATCCTTATGAAATTCATATCGCATCCACATCACGCCATGTTCCCGTCGCGAAGCAGAAAGCAGTTGGAGGCGTTGTCCTTGGGCCGGATATTCAGTTGCGCCACCCATATACTCGAAGATGGAGGGAACACCCGAAAGCCCGTCAATACCAGGATAGACAACCAGACTCAATTCGTCTATCAACCCTTCGGCAAGCAGTGCGCCATTGAGAATGCCGCCACCCTGTACCGATACGCGACGGATGCCGAACTCACGACCGACAGCTTCAAGTCCTTCCCGAAGATTGGTCGCATCGCTGACGATAACATATGAAATGTGTATTTCACGCAGATGGGCAAGGTACTCCTCTGTTACATTCCGTCCCACGATGACGAGCATATTGTCCTCTCTCAAAGTTGGGGAAGTAAAATAGATGTCGCCTTCCGGGTCGGCAACGATAAACATGCGTTCCGAATGGCGTTCGCCGATGAATACGGCAGGCTCATCGGATGATATGGTATGCCCTGCAATACCGAATCGGTAAGTAAATATGGCGCGGACTGTATTTTTCCCGAACATCCACGCATCCGTATTCAGTTCACGACCGATGGAGGCATAGACTTTCAAAAGATCGCCGTGCTCCGCTTCGTAGGGAGCAGTCCAGCGCCCGTCGATCAGTCGTCCATCGACGGAGCTCATGATGTGGCATATTATTTTCGGTTTCATACGCTACTTCTTTATAGGTGATCCTCCGAATACTTCGCTCATCTCCATTGCATCGAGAGCTGTGTCAATCGCCTTTACCTCCTCGTCAGTCAGGTGGATGTCCACCGCACCTATGTTCTCTTTCAGCCGGCACAAGTGGCGTGTTCCGGGAATGGGGATGATGGCAGGGCGTTTGTTCATCATCCACGCCAGCGAGATTTGCGAGGCGGTAGCCCGATGCCCGTCTGCCAGTTGCTCAAGCAGGGAGAACAGCGCACGGTTTTTCTCGAAACTTTCCGGACGGTATTGAGGCATCGAGGCGCGGTAGTCGGTAGATGGGTCAAACGTCGTATCGGCCGTGTAACGGTTGGTCAGCAGGCCGTTGGCAAGCGGCGAATGTGCCACGAAACCGATGCCGAGTTCTTCGACAACGGGCAGTAGCGGCTCATGCCAGCGTGCCATCATCGAGAAACGGTTTTGTATGGCCGTTACCGGGCAGACACGGTGGGCACGGCGCAGGTACTCTTCCGTCGTTTCCGAGATACCCCAATGCAGGATTTTACCCTCTCGGATAAGATCTGCCATGACCTCCGCTACCGCTTCCGGTTCGATATTCGGATCGATGCGGTGCTGATAATAAAGGTCAATGCGGTCGGTTCGCAGACGGCGAAGCGATTCTTCCACCGAATGACGGATGGTTCCGGGGCGTGCATCGGGTATCAGGGAGTGAGGGCCTGCCGCTTCGGGTGTGTCAAAGGTCAAGCCGAATTTCGTGGCAATGACGATATGGTCACGGTAGGGACGCAGGGCTTTCCCCAACAGCTCCTCGTTATCATGCGGACGGTCGGCAGTACCATAGATTTCTGCGGTGTCGAAAAAAGTATAGCCCATATCCACGGCATCACCGAGAAGTTCCGTCATTTCGCGTCTGTCGGCAGGTGCACCGTAGGCGTGGCTCATACCCATGCACCCCAAACCCACTGCGGAGACTCGCAATCCACTTAATCCTAATATTCTGTATTCCATATTGCTTATTTATTTACAGGAATTTGCATATTGCCGAGATAAGCCCGTTCTTTTTCTTCGAGTGACATATTGAAGAAACGCTCCTCTTTATTAAGCGAACGCATCTGCGCCATCTCCTCATCGGTCAGCTCGAAGTCGAAAATCTGTATGTTCTCCTTGATGTAATCGGGATTCGATGCGCCGGGGATGGCGGAAAATCCCTCTTGCATATGCCAACGGAGAATGACTTGCGCCGGTGTTTTGCCGTGCGCTTCGGCAATGGCGATGATGGCCGGATCTTTGAACAGTGCACCGTTGCTCATCGCACCGCCCAACGGAAACCAGCAGGTGACGTGTATGCCGTAAGGTTTTACCTTCTCGCGCATGGCCAGCCGTTGTGCGTAAGGGTGACATTCGATTTGAAGCACGGCAGGTTTTACACGCGATTCGGTCATAATCTTATTGAACACCTCGTCACTCGCATCGAAATTGCTGATGCCTAAAGCCCGCACTTTGCCCATTGCCACAGCTTTTTCCATATCTCTCCATGCACCGACGAAGTCACCGACAGGCTGGTGTACATAGAGCAGGTCGATGTAATCCAACTGCATACGCTCCAGCATCTCGTCAATGGCTTTCAGTGTCTTGCCTTCACCGTATTCAGTCGGCCAAAGCTTGCTGGTAATCCATATTTCCTTACGTGGAATGCCGCTCGCTTTCACGGCACGTCCTACGCCCGCTTCGTCGTTATAGGCATGGGCAGTGTCGATGTGACGGTAACCTGCCTTCAATGCCGTCAGACACGATTGTTCGCACACTTCATCGGAGGGCTGGAGGAACGTCCCCAGTCCGAACTGCGGCATCAGGATTCCATTATTCAGTTGTACCATCGGTACGCCTGCGGCAGTCTTATAAATATCCTGCGCGAAAGAGGTGCTGCATATCATTGAAGCCAGCACCACGAGTCCGGTAAAGATTTTCTTTTTCATTTCATTATCTGTTTTAATAGTACATTGTCTTTGTTTACGCTTCGCATACAATAAACGCTGTGCCTCGGCATAGTCTTCAAACAAGTTTGAGCCTCTGCACTCGGCTTGCAGTTTATTTCGACATTGCAAAGGTAGAGAGAAGCTATGGGGTAGGCTTTACAAGAAATTCGGTTGAAACTACACTTATTTCGGTTTTTGCATCCATCCGATACCGAAGCGATTAAGGGTCAAAATCATTTTCCGGAAAAATGGTAATTCGAGCCGTATTTTTTGTTCCATCGGTATGAACGGACGTATCTAAATTTGCACCCGGATTGACACGTAAACAATCAACAATTAAATAATGTAAGTATGAAAAAGTATTTGATTTATCTGATGATGGCTGCGGCTGTCGTGACGTTCGGTGCTTGTTCACCCGATGAAGACTATGAACCCGAAACGCCGGGAATAGAAACTCCTGAAACGCCCGATGATGGGGAGGACGACACTCCCGAAAATCCCGACGAGCCGGAAAATCCTGAAGAACCGGGCGATGATCCCGATACTCCGAGCGGCGACAGCAAGATTCTAGTTGCCTATTTCAGTTGGGGCGGCACAACCCAACGCATGGCACAGGAAATCGTCCGTCAGACAGGAGCAGACATCTTCCGTATTGAGCCGCTAGTACCTTATCCTACCGACTACACCGAATGCACGGAGGTGGCTCAGGAAGAAAAGAATAATAACGCCCGTCCCGCCATCGCCGATGAAGTGGAGAACTGGGAACAATATGAAACCGTGTTCATCGGTTGCCCCGTATGGTGGTGGACGACTCCGATGATTATTTGTACCTTTGCCGAAAGCTATGATTTCGAGGGAAAGACCGTCGTTCCGTTCTGTACCTATGCTTCGACCTATCGGGATGAAACGCTGGCGCGTATCGTAGAACTCACTCCCAATGCCGACCACTTGACAGGTGAAGGACTGACGAACGGACGAATCAATGAACAGAACATTTCATCATGGCTTAAAGAGATTGGAGTAATTAAGTAATATATAATCGTAAAGTTATGCACATACTTAAATATATCATTGCAATGGCAACGATTATAACTATGTCATGCAGCAGTACAGTACAAGCTCAAACAAAAACCGATAATAACATGAAATCGGTAATCGTATATTTCACACATTCCGGCAACACCGAACTTGCAGCCAAGAAAATTGCTGAAGTGACGGGAGCCGGAATGATAAGGCTTTTACCGGAACAGCCCTATTCGTCGGAAGATGTCAATTGGGTAAACGAGCAATCCCGTTGCACACAGGAACACCTCAATCAGTTGCTTCGACCGGCTATTAAACCGATCGACATTGACTTCGCAAAGGTTGATACGGTGTTTGTCGGTTTTCCCATTTGGTGGCACGAAGAACCAGCTATTATCCGTACTTTTCTCGACAATTACGGTGAACAACTGAAAGGCAAGGTGATATTTCCTTTCTGTACATCTTACGAAAGCCCTATGTCGGAAGCCGATGCCACGCTAAAGAAAGGTTATCCTGCTTTGAAAATCAAAAAGGGGCTTCGTCTGCCTGCTAAATCAGAAGAAATTAAAAAATGGATATTTCAATGAATAAAGTAACATTAAACAACGGCGTCGAAATGCCCCAGATGGGCTACGGCGTCTATCAGGTTTCGCCTGCCGAGTGCGAACGCTGCGTAAGTGATGCCCTGAAAGTCGGCTATCGGATGATCGACACGGCACAAGCCTATCACAACGAAGAGGGTGTAGGAAATGCCGTGCAAAAAAGCGGTATCGACCGCAAAGAGATTTTTCTTGTCTCGAAAGTGTGGATTTCCAACTATGGCTACGAAAAAGCGAAGGATTCCATAGACGAGAGCCTGCGCAAGTTGCAGACGGATTACATCGACCTGATGCTTCTGCACCAGCCCTTCTGCGACCGCTACGGTGCATACCGGGCGTTGGAGGAAGCATACAAGGAAGGTAAACTCCGTGCTATCGGGGTAAGCAATTTCTATCCCGACCACTTCATTGACATTGCCAGCAATATGGAGATTGTTCCGGCAGTCAATCAAGTCGAGACACATGTCTTCGACCAGCAGATTGAAGCGCAGGAAATCATGGAGGAGTTCGGTACACATATCATGTCATGGGCTCCGTTTGCCGAAGGGCGGAACAGTTTTTTCACGAATCCGTTACTTGCCGGAATAGGACACAAGTACGGTAAGAGCGTGGCACAAGTAGCCTTACGTTGGCTTATTCAGCGTGGTGTAATCATCATCCCCAAATCGACACATATCGAACGGATGCAGCAGAATATCAATATTTTCGACTTTTCGCTCTCCGACGAGGATATGACTGCCATCGCCACGCTCGATACGGGCAAAAGTCTTTTCTTCAATCATCACGATGCGGAAACGGCTCGTATGTTCATGGGATGGAGGTAATGCGATGAAAAAGAATTTAGGAAATACACCCGTAATCGCTCCGTTGCCCGTACTGATTGTGGCAACTTATGACGAACAAGGTACGCCCAATGCCATGAATGTAGCATGGGGCGGTCAATGCGGTTATCATCATGTTGCATTAAACCTCTCGCTGAATCATAAAACCACCGAAAACCTGAAGCATACAAAGGCATTCACGTTGAGTATCGCCACCGTTGATACACTGGTGTTGTCTGACTACTTTGGTCTTGTATCGGGGTGCAAGGCGAATAAAATCGAAAAAGCCGGTGTTCACATTACCCATAGCGAATTTGTCGATGCGCCTATCATCGACGAATATCCTCTGGTGCTTGAATGTAAAGTTGTTGAAATGCAGGAAGCACTGGGAGAAATGCACGTTATAGGTGAGGTCGTCAACGTACAGGCTGACGATTCTATATTGGATACACAAGGCAAGGTGGATTTTGGGAAATTGCAACCGATTTCATTCGATTCAGTATCGCGTTCTTATCGTGTACTTGGAGAGATTGTCGGTAAAGCATTCAAAGCAGGTTTGAATTTATAGCAACAAAAAAATCAATGACGGCATTACCTCTGAATGCCGTCATTGATTTTAGAGTTTGAAGCCTGTGGCTGAAACCACACTTTCCGTCGGTTTCGGCCTTACGATATGTACATGCTCACGGATGAATCCTTCCGCATCCCCTTTGTCGGATAATTGCGTGTTCGGCATTCGCACTGTCGCTTCTTCGCACTTGTCAGATAAGATTGTTTCGCCATTCTCCTGTGCTGTCTCCGGCGTGGGAGGCGTGAGTGAAAGCTGTATCTTTCTCTCCAACGCCGCGACGTCCGCTTTCAGCGCTTTCAGTTCATCCTCTTTTTTCCATACTCCGCCGACCGTTTCCTGCAAAATCGGAATATCCCGCTCGTAGGTTACGTTCTGCGCTTTGTACTGCTCCACGAGTTTTGGGATGCGTTCCAGCGCATTCAGGAAGTTCATCGACGCCGCTTTGGTGTCGGCCATCGCCATCTGTCCGTTGTTGTAGGTGTACTTGAATGCCCCCTCCACGAAAAAGCGGTTTTGCTTGACCTCCTTGCCGTCTTTCAACAGCGGTTCGGTCTTTACGAGCAACGGGAAGCCGTACAGCTCGCCGATACGCACATATTCGCCGCCCGTCGTGGCGTTTTTTGCGATCTCCTGCAAACGTGTCCCGACG
>ENA-OPSV01001211-OPSV01001211.1-human-gut-metagenome-genome-assembly--contig:-NODE-1211-length-18323-cov-5.314758_pt1 | contig 18323 bp, 20 predicted proteins | sample MGYA00241460_ERZ501912 | MGnify/ENA primary metagenome ERZ501912 (study PRJEB25962, sample SAMEA2042402) | human gut metagenome | biome: human gut; feature: human-associated habitat; material: faeces...
CAGCGAACGAAGTTCGCTGGGGAACGCCTTATGAAGGGCACGATGTAGATAACCTGATCGGGATTTTGGTAGGTGAAGGGAGCGGAAGTGATAAGCACTGGATAGAAAACGCCAAGTCACTTATCATCGGGACCTTAACGCATCTAAAGTATAGCCATGCAAGGTTAAATTTTCTAAACGGTCAAATCCCTGGTGATGAAGATTACATCGAAACGAGCTTTTATCACGTCTACGAATTTTTAAGTACAGCAGGAAGTGGCGAAGATCCAAGTATTCTCGGCAAGGTCACTGACGAGCTGAAAAAAGCAGGCGATTCTGATTCGCCGCTATTTGCCCCGCATTTTTCGGATATGGCGCATTTATTTGTGTACAACAAACGAAGCGATCTGCCAAAGCTGGAATTTATTATTACAGAAGCAAAAGCTGCTGACATTTTTAATTTCAGCCATGAAGCGAAGCAAACACCCTGGCTGCATCCAGTAGTTGCTGAAAAATTAGGTGGGTTTGCAGGCAAAGCACCGAATGAGGCGTCCGGTGTGGTTTCTACAGCAGTAACAGCTCTTCAAATGTTTTCAGAAAAAATAGTCATTGAAAATACTTGTACGTCTGATTTCCTTTTGGCCGATCTAATGCAGAGCGAAAAACCGACAGATCTATTTTTAGTTGTGCCACCTTCCGATCTTGCGAGAGCCGGTAATTTATTCCGACTGATCATTGAACTTCTTGTAATTAGAAATACCGAAGTGCTTGGTCAAAATAAGCATAAATGTCTGCTTTTAATTGATGAATTTCCTGCTTTTGGAAAAATGGATAGCTTAGTTCGTCAACTTGGTTATATCGCTGGTTACGGATTCAAGGCCCTTTTGATATTTCAAGGATTGGAACAGATCAAAAATATTTATAAAAATAATTTTGAAATGCTAGTAAATACGACAACTCAGGTATTTTTTGCGCCAAACGACGATGCAACAAGAGATTATCTTTCAAAGCTCTTGGGTAAAAAAACGATTTTGGTCAAACAAGAATCCGGTTCAGGCGGGCTATTTGCAAAAAAGAATTATACATGGATCGAAAAAGAGCGTGCGCTTTTGATGCCGGATGAAACAGCTGCTAAGCTCGGCAATCACTCGGCAATGATATTAAAAAATCTTAGAATATTCAGTCCTAAAAACAAATTTTTTATGATGGAAGATTTTATGAAACGGATCATACAAGGCAAAAAAGCTAGCAGAGGCCGCGTAGGATTAAGAAAAGAGGAGTGAAATAATGAGTTTGAAAAAAGTTAATTTAGATAAGCTGATGCGTGAAGAATCTCTGATTTCCGAACAGGAAGAAAAAGCCAGGGCTTTAATGCTTAAAGCCCGTGATAGAAAACAACGGCTTGTACGTCGTCGGGCGCGTGTGATGATGGATCATCTTGAAAAGGTAAATATAGATGGTTCTAATATTCCGTTTTTATTGGGCGCTGCTGTGTATATGGCACGGCAGGGCAAAGAAAAGATGATAGAACTGGAAAAGCTTGGCCATGACGTAATGGATAATCCTGAAAATTATAAAATCGAGATAAAAGAAGAAGCTGAAGATATTGGAAATGATTGATACTACTGAAAAACGGCAGGCAGAGCTTGTAAAAGATTCGTTGGGCAAAGAAATATTAAAATATCTTGATGATCCTGAGGTAAATGAAGTTTATATCAACCAGGACTATTCATTGAGAGTGGATACAATAAGCGGACGTCGTAAAACAGATGTTGTTTTAACTACAGATACGGTAACACGGATATGCAAATCGATAGCCGGAATTAATCGTCAGGTGATCACAGAAAAAAATCCGGAACTCGGTGTCGAGATCCGGCTGCTCCAAGTAAGGGCGCAGATTATGTTTCCACCAATCGTCAGCAGACCAACATTTTTTCTTAGAAAAAAGCCCAGGCAAATATTTTCACTAGAAGATTACAAGGCGCAGGGCGCATTAAGTGAAAAATACTATGGAATCATCGTAGATTGCATTAAACGCCGCAAAAATATAATAGTCGCCGGCGCAACAGGCAGTGGTAAAACAACATTTTTGAATGCTATTTTGAAGAAGCTTTCAGAGATTAATCCGGAACATAGATTGGTAATTTTGGAAGATTTACCAGAGCTGCAGTGTAGCAGTGATGATGTGCAGTACATGACGACATCAGGTAATAGAACAACATCAGTTACTATGCAGGATCTGGTTTTTATTTCAATGAGATTATCGCCGCAAAGAATCCTTATTGGTGAAGTACGCGACAAGTCTGCGTATGATGTTTTAAAAGCGTGGAATACTGGTCATCCAGGTGGATTTTGTACGATTCATGCAGATGGCTGCCATGATGCTTTTATTAGATTAGAGCTGCTGGTTAAAGAAGCTGATACAGGCTCCAGCACAAGAGATATTAAGGCTTTGATAGGATCAACGGTAGGTGTGATCATCAGCATACAGAAAGTTGTGCAAAATAACGCTACAACTAGAGCCGTCGAAGAAATCATAGTTGTAAAGGGGTATGATGCTGATCAAGATTGTTATGATTATGAGGCTCTCTGAATAAAAGCATGGGAGCTGGTGATAATAAAAAATGGTACATAATGCGTCGCTTAAGGAAGGAGTGTAAAATTTGAACGAGAAAATCCTGAAATATATTTTAAATACTATTTTAATAGTGGCATTTATTCTTATTAATCTTTTTATGATTTTCTTTATTTTAAGTCCTGATCCAAGTGTTAGAGAAATTGTATTAGCAATCAAAGATAGCTATTCAAGTTCCGTAGCATGTTATATCAGCATAATACTTATGATTATTTCAGGACAGGGGTTCTTCTTTAGGAAAAGGCTTGCAAAATTTATAGATAGTGAAAATCCTGACAAAGCAGAAGAAGTACTGCATATACTTTTTATGATTTCAGCTACTTTAGCATTGTTTATTTTAGCATCAATATTTGAAATTATATAGTTAATCAAAAAGGAGAGAAAAATATGAATAAAATTAGTTTGAAAAATAAAATTATGGAAATTCGTGATTCTAAATTTGCTGCCGTTGGCGTCGGCCTAGGCTATTTGGCAATGACGACTAAAGCATATGCAGCCCGGACATGGCCTTGGACAGGTATTTTAAATGATATCAAAGACGAACTTACAGGACCACTGCCTCTGACGCTTGGTACATTAGGAATTGTAATTGCTGCATTTGGACTTTTTGCAGGTAATGCAGGTGATGGAATGAGAAAGTTTTTAATCATAATTTTAGCAATATCTGTTGCGCTTTTTGCACCAACATTTGTTGAGTGGATTGCTGATAGCGCGAGCTAATTAAGTTATATAAGTTATATATAAACTATATAACTTATATAAGAAAAATAATGGCTGACAGTACAAGTTAAAGGAGTGTGTTAAAGCAATGATTGTTCCGGTATTTAAAAGTTTGTCCAAACCTATGACGTGGGGCGGGGTACCGCGTAATATTTTTATACTAATTATTTTAGCTTCGTTGATCAGTGTTGTTATTTTTCAATCAATTAAAGGCGTATTGCCTATACTAGCTGTTTATATGATTGTTTTAGCTCTTTGTAAATATGATCCGAAAATATTTACTATTTTATATAAAAATTTAAACCTAAAAACACATTATTTTGAAGGGTGATGAAAAAATGGGTAATATGGGCGTTATGTCAGAGCTGGTACCTTGGCAGTTCCGGACGGAAAACCAGGTCATTTTCAATGATAATTATACAATCCAAAAGACTTACGCTTTTACGTCGAAAGATACATCCGCTATGACTGAAGATGAAAAAGGGAACTACTTAGGTCGATTAAATAATATTTTCAAACGATTTAAAACAGGCTGGATATTTTGGATCGAAACCCAAAACGTAATTGATATATCATATCCTGACAATATTTTTTCAGATCCGCTACTTAGAGATTGTGATGAAATTAGAAAAAGAACCCTATCGGGGGGAAATAATTATCGCCAAATACATTATCTAACTATCGTTTATAAACAGCCTTCAGATGCCTTTAGAAGATTAGCAGGGCTTATTGATAAAGAAAATAAAGAGATTTTGGCTCAATTAAAACAGGGCATTAAGGAATTTTCAGAGATATTTTTTCCGCGAAATAATGTTGCTGATTTTGAAGCTGCAACAGTAGATTATTACAAGGATATGAAGTTGATGGAAGAAAATTTTCTGGAAGAAACAGGCGAAATAGTACGTGCGTTATCACCGTATTTTATCGACTTAAGACCGCTGAATGGTGAAGAAACACTAACTTATCTGCATAGCTGCATAAGTGATACTAAACATTCTGTAAAATCAGATATTACAGCTTTTTTGACTGCCCAGCTTGCAGATGGCACATTTATGACTGGTCGAACTCCTAAAATTGGTAATAAATACATCGGAATAATTGGCATTAAAGATCTTCCTAATTACGCAAAAGATTTTTTATGCCGAAAGCTTGACAGTATATCTTCTGAATATCGTTACGTTATCCGATACCTGGCATTGTCAAAAGATGATGCAATGAGGGAAGTAAAGACGATTCAGCAGCAACATCAGCAGCGTCAGAAAAGTCCTATAACCTGGTTTTTTGAGGCCGTGCAAAATAAAGTGATCGATAAGGTAGATGAAGAGGCTGTTATGGATGAAGAAGACAGCAAAGATGCCTATGCTGAGCTTGCTCAGGACAATATTGGGATGGGCTACGGTACTATAAATTTAGTGCTGCTCAATGAAAACGAAAAAGTCCTAGCAGATGAACTTGCAGATATTAAGGCTATAATCAATGATTTAGGATTTGTGGCCACTATTGAAAAGGACAATGCCTCGCAAGCCTGGCTTTCAACTATACCTGCCTGTTATTCTTTCGGTGTCAGAACGTATTTTATCAATTCTACAAACTTTATTTTATGGTCGCCAGTATCATCGTTATGGGAAGGCCAAAAAGAAAATGAACATTTCAAAAAGCTAAATATATCCAGCACGCCGCTGATGAAGTGTGAAACTCCGGAGAAATTACCGTTTTATCTCAATTTACACGTTGCAGATGTTGGGCATACTATGGTTGCTGGCGCAACCGGTACTGGCAAGTCAGTTTTACTAAATACGATTGCCAGTAATTTTAGAAAATATGAAAATTCTAAAGTATTCATATTTGATAAATCGGCATCAAGCCGCATTATAACGCAGGCTTTAGGCGGTAATTTCTACAATCTACTGGTCGATGTAGACAGCATTTCTTTTCAGCCGCTCGCTAATGTGGACGATCCTATAGAGAGAACATGGGCTTGTGATTGGTTATGTGATTACCTTACTGCGCAAAATCTTGTGTTGACGCCAGCACTAAAAAAACTGATAATGGAGGCTTTGCGTGATGTTGGAAACAGCCCACAGGATCAGCGGACTATAACGTCACTGACAACTTATCTTCAGGACGAAGAACTGCGAGAAGCCTTGCTTGCCCTTAGCCTGGAAGGTGCATACGGTTCTTTGTTTGATAGTAATGTTGACAAATTTGGTACTGGTGACTGGCAAGTATTTGAAATGGAAAAGCTTATGGAGAACGCGAATATAGTTGCACCGACATTAGATTATCTCTTTCACCGCATTGAACGCCAGTTAACAGGCGTTCCGGCTCTTATTGTTCTTGATGAATGCTGGCTGTTTCTCAGTAATCCGACGTTTCGGGCAAAAATCGTTGAGTATTTGAAGGATTTAAGAAAAAAGAATTGCAGTGTTGTTCTCGCCACGCAAAATTTATCTGACATTCCTGACGAGCTGCTGTCTGTAATCGTTGAAAATACAAAAACTAAAATTTACCTGGCTAACGATAACATGAATGTTGAAAGTCAAAAAATCTATGAAAAGTTCGGTTTAAATGAAACAGAGATTGGAATAGTTAAAGCATTGGTGCCAAAGAAGGAGTATTACTACAAATCTTCTCTTGGCAGCCGTATTTTTGATTTGAAGTTGTCTCCGTTGGAAGCTGCATTCTATACAGCTACCAGTAAACAGGATCAGTTAAAGGCTGCTGAACTGAAAAGCTTGGCACCTGCTGATTTTGTAGAAAACTGGAAACGGCTTAAAGGTGTTTCAGCTTAGAGATATTTTTAATATATAACTTATATAACGTATATATATTAAATAAGTTATATACAGTATTTAGTGTAAATAACATAAATAACTTATATAACAAAAAGGAGCTGAGGTCAATGAAAATTAACCATAAAAAAGCTGCTGCACTAAGTGCAGCAGTGTTATTGACCTTCGGTGTCAGCACGCAGGCATATGCTGTATATGCTGTGCATGACAGCAAGGTATACGGACAAATAGTGTCGCAGATAAAAAAAGCAACAGAGCAGATCAATCAGTTAAAAGAGCAGGTAAATTTACAGATGCAAAACTTGCAGGATCTGTCATCTGAGGTAATTGATCCAATAACGAACGAAATTGCTATTGTAACATCTGAATACAATGGGGCTAAAAAAGGTATGAGCAGTATTATCAGCGGCGCTTCTGACGTGGATACAGCTTTTCAGGAAACGTTTAAAGACTTTACATCACTTGATCCGACTACTGCTACCTATAAGGATATTAAAAGCAGACAGGAAACTAACCGTGTGAAGTCTGAAGAACTCAATAAAGAGTTTGTGACGCTGATCAATATGAAACAGGTTGAGCTTGAAAAATCTAATGAACGTATCCAAAAGTTAATAAATGAGATTGCTAATTGCAAGGGAGCAAAAGATCTTGCTCAGCTGGAAAATTTATTGTCGGCCGAACAGATCTATTCTCAGAATATAACAAATGAGATCCAAGGACTGAAACTGAAGCAAGATGCGATTTCATCACAGCAGAAAAAATTAGCAGATGATGCCGAACAGGCAAGCCAGGAAAAGTTAGCTGCTGATTTTGGAAAAGTTGCTGAGCAGGCAAAGGTGAATATTGGTAGTCGTAACACTACGATTACCGAATCATTTGATAAAAAAGTGGAAGCCATAGGATGGGAATGATATGACAAGCTTTTTTAATATGCTGAATGAAATAACAGACGTAATAACCAATGCTGTATTAAACGGAATGATACGTCTGCAGGAGCCTATGATTGAGTTACTTGTGGTTCTTGCTATTATAGGTATAGCCAGTAACTGGGAGATGTATTTTGCAAGCGAAAGTTGGAATTGGGGAAATCTTTTTGTAAAGATAATCCACATCGGATTTTATGCCTTTTTGATACGTAATTGGAAGATGCTGCTTTTGACTGTAAAAAAAACGGGAGAACAACTAGGTATTGCTGCTGGTGGAGATACTGGGCTTTTAACACCAAATGATATTTTAAATTTAGGCGTTAAAAGTGTTTTTGACGCTATTGAAAACTTGATTGAAAATATAGGACCAAATTTAAACGCAATAACTAACGTTTTAGGGATAGTTATTTTGTTATTTGCATTATATGCCTTTCTTAGAATAGCTTGTACGCTCTTTTTTACTTATGCCGAATTTATTATCGTAGGAGGGCTGAGTATCGTGCTTTTGCCATGGAGTATGACGAAGTGGACGAAAGGCATAGCGGATAAAGCCTGGGGTATTTTACTTTCTGGAGCGGTAAAAATAATGGTTTGTGTGTTCATGGTGTCGCTTGTATCAGGATTTATTGAAATTTCTTTTAGTAATATTGATATTGATAATCCTTCATTACCAGATTTACTAACACGTACAATATCAGTTGGTTTTTTGGCATTTTTGGTTGGGAAATCTGTAGAATATGCTGGAGCAATGACAAATGGACTAACGGTATCTACTCCAGATATGATGGGGGCTACAGTAGGTAGAGCAACAAGCTATGCCACAGGAAGGGTTAGTGGTGCTGTTGGCAATGCGGTAGGCAGTGCTATAGGAAGTGGAGCAAGGCGTACTAAAGGAGCTATTGTAAACGTAGCAAAGAAAGGTGGCGAATGGTGGCTCAAATATGGTGGTGGCGTTCCCTTATAGGGATAAAAATTAAAGGCACTATGTAAGTGCCTTTGAATTTAAAAATTTGTATTTTATTTCTTAGTTATTTCTGGTTTTTGAAAAGTTATATCTTCATTGGTTATATTTTTAGGTTCATTACTTATTTTTCTAAAACCTTTGGTGTTATAAAGACTTATGGTTTGAATACCATTTTCTGTTTTTACAATAACTGGTTGCATGGGATTGACTTCGTATAACTTGCTTTTTTCGTTGTAGACTAAGTTCCACGAATCGTGATTGCTGTAAGAAGGTTTGTTTTCTATGGGTTTGCTTTGTTGCATCCAGATAGGATCAAAGGGGCTGGGTTTTCTTGGTTCTTTTTTTTCAGCAACAAAAAAAGATCCTTCTGTAAACTTTGTATTAAGCAGATTTTCGTTTTTTTCATCTTGTTTTATAACTAAAAAACCATGATTTACAGTTTTACCACCATAGCCACCCCACTCAGAATAATATTCCCAAGTACCGATATATTCTTTGGCAATTTTTTCTTTTTCAGAGCTGCAGCCTGAGATGCTGAATGCCGAAAATATCAAAAGGGATAATACTAATATTAATTTAAAAATTTTGTTCATATTACATCGCTCCTCGCTGAATATATTGTAATTATTAATTATATAGATATTTTAGCATATAGGCGTATATGAAGGAAAGGTATATCTATGAAATTAAAAAGTGAATTTAGAAAAAAGCTATTGGCAGCATTTTTGGGAATTAGTATTTGCTTGCCGTTAAACGCTGCGTATGCGAATACGATTTCTTATACAATTCAAGGTATTGAAACACGGTTTCAGAGGGAAGGGGATGAATTTACAAAAACAGATGGGATTGATTTAAGCAAAGAATTTTTTATTGGTCTTGATTGGGGCAGTACGGAGCTAAATCATATAAATCTGTACTATACGCCTGTAACTTATACCTCTAAAAGCGGCTGCCTTTTTAGAGCTGGTAAGCTGTATGCGATGACAAATGCGTATCGATTTGGTTACACGGCATCCAAAAGCCAGGTTATGGACATTGGATATGCCCAGGCAATTTTAGCAGGATATGCCGATTTCTCCGAAACACAGTTAGCGAAAATGCAGGAAATGATAATGCTAGGTAATCAAACTATGGAAAGTGGTTTTTATATTACGGATAATTTTGCGGTCAACGATCCTGAAGCTGATTTTCAGCCTAGTAGTAATGATGTAGTAGAAAATGATCTGCCAACCAGTGATGATACCTTTATAACCAGAAGTAATAGCCTGGTTGAAGATGCTGCGTTTAGTGGAAATGACACTGTAATACAAGACTTAGTAATCAGCAGTGACAGTTTTATGAGTAATTTGTCGGTTGATGATAATGTCGCTGCTGATGTTGAGCAAGTGCCGGGTGATAAGACAGTAAGTAATGTCGGTAATGATAAGACTTTAGTTAAAAAAACAACGATGAGGGAACGGATTTCAAGAATATTGCAGGAAACAAGATTAGATGTGTTTTTAGATAGTGATAATAAAGAAAAAGCTATTGTTGAAAATCAGGAAAATAATATAGAAAACGACGTTTTTCTTGGAAATGATGATAACAGTGACGAAAATAATAATTCCGAAGAAATTAACGACGTTAACGATATTATCGAAGAAGCAAGGCGAGTGAGAGAGCAGTTAGCTTTGCTAATTAAATAGATTGGAGAGAGAGCCGTTGATAAAGCTTTATAAGAGTTTTATTTTATTAGCAATATTAATGCTTTTATGCAGCAGTGTTTACGCTGCTCCGATCACGTCACCGTTTGGTTGGCGCATTCATCCAATTACCGGCGAATGGAAGTTTCACTCAGGTATGGACATTGGATATGAAGAAGGCACTGCAATACCGGCAATGATGCCTGGTACGGTAGTATATAGCGCTTGGTATGACGGATACGGATATACTGTTATTCTCGAACATGAAAACGGTGATCATACGTTATATGGTCACTGCAGCGCTTTGTATTGTAATTATGGTCAGTATGTTGATAAAGGAACAACCATTGCGGCTGTTGGTAGCACTGGTTTCAGTACTGGGCCGCATCTGCACTTAGAGTACTGGCACAATAATCAATATACAGATCCAAGTTTATTATGGAGCTGACAGAAAGGGGTGTAGCAGTGTTTTATATCTTAAACATAAACTGCGAATCAACAGTGGTTGTTGGCGTTGATGTAGTTAAAAACGTTTATAAAGTAAAAGATGTATTTGAAGTAAATTCAGGGTATATGGATTTTCTTGAAGGCAAAGTTTCAGATCGACTATTTAATGAAATTGTAGATTTCCAATCCCATAAATATTATGTCGTATTATCTGACGCGGTATATAGCTGTGGGTCTGTGTCTATGGATACTTTCACATACGCTGAAAATTTTAACGACATCCAGCAGCATTCTGTGTACAAAAAATTGATACCGAAAGGCCTCGAACTGCAGGAGTTTGTCGGCACAATGCTTATTGACCTTGTGCCAAAAACAGAACGTCAGTTTTTTGCATCTGCCGCTTTTGTAAAAAAGGAGCTTCTAAACATTATAAAAAGTTATTTTGAAAGCAAGGAAGCAAAACTATTTGGTATCACGACAGATGTTTTTGCTCTAGTGCATCCCTTGAAGGAATCATACAGTACCTTTTTTCTTGAAATCGAAACGGGGAAATATGTCATTCGTTATCCTGAGGGAATTATCGTTTTTGATAATATTGCCTTTTCAAAAGAGGCTGCAATGCTTTTAATGATGGAGCATGCACAGCGTTTGTTTAGCTACGAAAAAGAAGAGGGGTTACCGCCTATATTGGATTTATCGGCTGAAAAAAGGCAGTTTGATTCTAAGCTTTCTATGGGCGTTTCAACCAAGCGGATGAAAGAAGTATATGCGTCCGTGGGTGTTTGTGCCGCTTGGAGTGGGAAGCCCCGTGAGAGGAAGCCAGCCCCTCCACGAGAAGCAAACAGCTATATATCAAGTAAGGAAGAAGGGGATGCAAATGGATTCTCAATCTCAAAACTTAGGGAATTTTTTAACTCCAGAAGAAACAAACAAAGCTGAATACGGTTACTATAAGCCGGTTATCAAAATGACTTTTATCGCCGTGCTGCTTTTTGTATTGACAGGCATTGCCTGTGAATTTCTAAGCATTGGTTATGCCTGGTATAGCTTCAGACCGGTTCAGTACGATAGTGAAGCTTTTGCTGCCGGTCAAAAAATCCAAAATGAATTGAAAAAGCGCGCTGATCTAATTAAAGAAAGCAGGCCCAGCGGTATAAATGTAATAGCAGTTATGGCTGCGGTAATGGAAGCAAAGCCTAAAGATATCACGCTGACGAGCATAGATATAAGCGAATCAAGGTCAACTTTCACAGGGCAGGCACAATCTTTAGATATTGTGAATCAATTTTGCAACAGCATTGATTTGACAGGTCATAAAGCGACAGTTGAAAGCATCAAAACACCAAGCGAAAGCGAAGTGAATAAAATGCAGCAATTCGTTATAAGTGTCGAGCCGCTGGCTAAAGCTGCCAAGTCCAAGCCGACAGGGGGTACTGATAAATGATAAAAATGATGCTGAAACAGTACTCGGAAGATAAGAGCCTTTTCAGGAAAAACATGGATATGGCTTTGATACTTATTGTAGTTGGGTTAGTAGCAATATATTTTTTAAACAGTTTCCGTGTGAATATGATTGCAAGCTATTCCCAACAATATGAGCAATCTGTTGCCAACAAGACCTGGCTGGAAGAATTTGACGTAAGTGCTAATAAAAAGCTGCTAAACAATATGCTTAAGCCAGCCGCATATGAAAATGTAGAGCTGGTGCAGCAGGCGCAGTTAGACTTGATACGAAAAAACCGCCTGACGATCTTAAACGTCAATAAAGGAGCTGCTCCGGCACCGGGAACTGCTGGCAAAAAAAAGAAAATCCAATATGCAGAAACGTCCGTAACACTAACAGGAGCCTGGAATGATATTGTGGCGTGCCTGAATGAATTTGAGAAAAATCATTTGGTTGTTATCAACAATTTGCATCTTGGCACGAATCCGAGAAGCGGGCAAATCGAGCTGCAGATCAAATTCAGAGTATTTTATGTTTAGGTGAGGTGGTGAGAACATGAAAAAGATAAAAGGTACAACGCAGTTATTTGTATACGGTCTTACAGTCCTTTCTTCGGCCGGTATGTTTTTAACAATATTTGCTGCCACGTTGCCGACTATGCCAGAAGCGAAAAAGCCAAGCGTCAGTGATTTCAGCCAGCTGCATATGCAAATGGGCCAGACAGTTTTTGCTGCCGCTTCTCCGTTTCCGGACAAAATAGACCTAACACCAATACCAGGTATGGAAACAGGCGGATTAGCGCAAATGCTGCCGCCTAATTCTCCGGTAGTCCCTCCGATGCCAGGTAATGCGCGCGGTGGTGGACACGATGATGTATTACGTGTCATAGGCATTCTCCCGCCTGATGTAGCGATCCTTCAGTGTGCGGGCCGAACAGTAACAGCGAAAATAGGCACTCAAACGCCCTGGGGAACGTTAAGCAGCGTATCGAAAGCTGGCGTAACTGTTGGTGGAGATTGGGTAGATTTTAAAAAATAATATATGGTGGTGACATAAATAATGAATTTTCGTAAAAAAATATCAGCATTTGCATTAGCCGCAATGCTATGTGCAAATAGCTGCAGCGTGTTTGCCAGCGAAGCCTTTGACGTAGATTTTGCGCCCGGCACACCGATTGTAGACGCCATCCGCAGTCTTGGCTACAGAGCAAATAAAAATATAGTTATCAACGGTGATCTGAGCGGAACAGTAGCCCTTAGCTTGACCAATACGAATTTTGGTAAAGCGATCGATGTCTTGGCACTCACGCACGGTTTTAGCTATGAATATAAAGGCGACGTTGTTCTTGTGTCGCCGTCGAAAACCATGAGCATCATGGAAACTTTTAATGTGAAACATTTGGATCTCGAAGCTGCCAAAAAGCAGATGGAATTGATTTTGGACGAAGATAAAATCTTCGTAAATGCCGATAATAATACCATATCCGTTAATGGATCTACAGCGCAAATCGATAAAGTACGGGATCAGTTAAAGCAGTTGGATGTCGCCCAGCCGCAGATTCAGGTACAGGCAACAGTTGTTGAGTTAAGCCGAAATAAAACAAGGGATATGGGGCTGAATTTCAGCTCTGAAGGCTGGAGCAAAGATACATCAGTTGGTGGCTATAACGGCTTTAAATTTGGTATCACAGCCAATCACGAAGAAACATTTTCCAAAGGCAAGATTTTGGCTCGGCCGTCTGTAACAGTTTTTAATGGCCGCAAAGCATCGATCCTGATGGGCGATAAAGTGCCGGTATTTACGAGTACGTCAACATCATCTGAAAATACGGATAATACCGTAACCGTTGATTATAAAGATGTCGGCGTCAAGCTGGAAGCTATTCCGCGTATTAACGATGACGGCGATGAAACTATCACCATGACGATTAAACCCTCGATCTCGACAATCACACAGTGGGTAGAATCCGGCAACAATAAGGCGCCGCAGATCTCCACCAGAGAAGCTGAAACTATCGTTAGAGTAAGATCAGGAGAAACGATCTTTATCGGTGGACTGCTGAAAGATGAAGAAGTCAAGAATATTAAAGCTGTTCCGTTCCTGTCGAAAATTCCTCTGTTTGGAGAGATATTCAAGTCACGCTCAACGGAAAAGAAGAATACAGAGATCCTAATTGCTATAACACCTACTATAGTACGTGACGAATTTGGTCGTCCTAAAGTAGAAATGCAGCAGACTTCGCCAGCCCTGCATAAAGAACTTACAACCTTGCAAGACGAGCGTATGGATCACAATATTTCTTCCGAGCAGCAGAAGACTCTTGAAGTTGAAAACGCTGCCCTTGAAGCAAAATTGAAGAAGATGGAAGCTGAAAAAGAAGCTTTGGAAAAAGAAAAAGCAGAACTGCGTAAAAATAAAGCGACAGTTGAAAAAGAGCTGAAAAAGACAACGGACACTATGAAAAAATTCATAGAAAAAGCCAGGGAGTGATATCTATGAATGAATTTGCTGAAGAAAAAATCGATAATATAACGTGCGATTCCTTCAATTTTCAGGAGAGCCTAGCTGATATTGATATTACAGAAGCAATAGTATCACTTGTTGACAGATCTATTGCGATAAACCGGCATTTAATGCCGATCAAATATGACAGGGAAAGCCAGGTCCTGCTGCTTGTTACCTACGATACTGAAAATATACTGCAGAAGAATATCATTTTAGATCAGCTTCAAAAAAACAAGCCTGGGAAAATTAATGATATCAAAATCTTAATGGTCGAATATGATGAATTCAGCCCGGTATTTGAACGCTTTTTTGGAGTTTCTTCCGGCGATACGTCCAATGACAGTAATGCTGATTTCGTACAAGGCAAAACATCAGCTGCACAGGACCTTTTTGACCGCATCAAAAGCGAAGCCAGGCAAATGGGTGCAAGTGATATACATATCACGCCTTACCGAGTTGGAGCAGTAGTGCAATTCAGGATTCACGGCAAATTATATAAGCCTAATATTGATATTGACGAGGCGATGAAAAATTCGCTGGCCAACGTAATCAAAACCTGGTGTCACCTTAACACCGAAGTAAAAAAAGTGCCTTTGGACGGTTCCAAAAATGAAGGTGACGCCGATTATCGTATAAGCACTTACCCTACAGTCGTTGGTGAGAAAATAACCATTCGTATCTTTGACAAGGGAAACAAGCTGTCGAGGCTTGATAATTTACATATGCACCCTGAAGATCTTGAAACCATAAAACTAATGCTGATGGCTCCAAGCGGCATGATCCTCTGTACCGGCCCGACAGGCAGCGGTAAAACAACGATCCAATATGCCGCGCTTGCTGAAAAGGGCAGTAAAGACAATATAATCCTTTCGATCGAAGATCCGGTCGAGCAGAAAATCGATGGCGTATCACAGTCGCAGGTAACGATCCTGCAGGACAATGAGGCGATGTCGAATACCATGATTAAAGCACTGCGGGCCTCACTGCGCCAAGATCCTAATATAATCCTGGTCGGCGAGATCCGCGACTATGACACTGCAGATGTCAGCATCCAGGCATCACAAACAGGTCATCTGGTTTTCAGTACGCTGCACACGAAGTCAGCTATCGCTGCTGTTGATCGCGTAGCAAATATGGGAATCAGCAGATATCAATTTCTTTCGGAGATAGTTGGCATTATTGGTCAACGTTTGCTGGCACGCAGTTGCCCGCACTGCCGTGAAGAAGTAGTAAGTGAATACAATAAGCTGCTGCCGAAGAAATATTTAGAACAGCTTCCTGGTGGCATAACTATGAAGTCAAAAGGCTGCAGTAAATGCGGCAACACGGGCATTGTAGGTCGGCTGCCAATACTGGAGATAATTCGGTTCAACGATGAACTTAGAGATTTGTTCAGCGAGCAGGTCGGATGGGTAAAAAGTAAAGAGCTTCTGAAAAAGAATAATTTTATCACTCTTTGGCAAAGAGGCTTTGAGTTGGTAAAAAATGGTGAAGTTTCACTCGAGGAACTTTGCAGTGAACTGGCTGTAAGTGAAGATTAGAAAGGGGGGAGTTTATGTTTGGATCTATAAAAGAATGGTGGTACAAACCTTCGTATAAAGAATTCTGGCTGATGTTTATTCATCTGCGGGCGCTGCACCAGAGCGGTGTCACTATGAGTGAAGCAATGGAAGTAATTGCCGTGTCGCATAATAATAAAGCAGTCAGGGACGCTGCGCGGCAGATTGCAAAAGATATTGTTGCCGGCGATGAAATAAACATTGCTTTTGCCAAGCAGAAGATCTTCAGCAAAATGATTTGCGAAACTATCCAGGTAGGCGAGAAAAGCGGTAAATTGGATGCTGTATTTGATCATTTGGTGACGCTTATGAAAATCAGGTGGGAGCTGCGTGACAAAATCCGCGCCGCTCTGTTCAGCCCGGTAATTTCAATTATTTTTGCCTTTTGCCTGTTTGTGTATTTTGTAGTGTACTCGATCCCGAACTTTAAACAGCTCTATGCAGATACTGGTGTTGAAATGTCAGAATCACTGCTGCTCCTGGAATCTTCGGTCAATATGATATTTGAATACTGGTATGTTACCGTTTTTGGTATTTATCTGATTTCCAAGATCTGCAGTTGGCTCACTTTTTCAAGTAAAGAGTTAGTTGACAACATAAAATTGAATTTGCCGATATATAAAAGGCTGCACTACAGCATTTTACAGTTTGAATTTACATCTAATTTGTCGCTGCTTATTTCTTCGGGCATTCCAACTTACCAGGCACTAGATAATATTGCGGGTACATTTTCGAACGGCCGCCTGCAGAAAATCGTTAAGAATGCAGCAGCAGCTATGATTGGTGGTAGTGATATTGCAAACTCTGTTATAAGCGCGAATAAGAAGGACAGAATCTTATCAGAAGCCGTATTGAGTTTTATCACGATCGGCGACAAAACGGGAAAAATAGCTGCAAACATGGAAATAGCGACGGATTATACTAGCACAGAACTAAAAACAACGTCAGAAGAAGTAGCTAAACATTTTGCTTTTGCTGTTTTGATCCCGTCAGTATTGGCAGTGGGAATAATGTATGCATTAGTCCTGTTCCCGCTCTTTGATATTTCTGAGCGTATGTTTAATTAGGGGGAAAAACAATGCCAAGAAAAAGCAAAGGCTTTACATTGATTGAGATGTTAGTTGTCATAGGTATTTGTGCTGCCTTACTTTCATTAGCAGCACCTAAGGCCAGCGAAATCATGAAATCGGGCAGAAGAAATACTACTGCAATGGCAGTAAACTGCTTGGTTATTGGTATTGGACAATATCACTTCGAAATGCAGTCAATGCCTGAAAATTTAGAGGCATTGACTAAAAAACAAGGTCAATTTGGGCCGTGGGCAACTAAAGATGCACTTAAAGATGAATGGAACAATAACTTTAACTACAGCTATGACCAGGACAGCAGGCTTTTCGCTGTATGGTCTTCAGGACCGGATGGAGCAAATAGCTCAGGAAGTAATGTAACAGAGAAATTTTCCGGCGACGACATTGGCACCATAAGCCAATACTAATATTTTTTAGAAAGAAGGAGTAAATCATGAAATGTTTATCTATTAATTATTTGCAAGCTCAAATGAAACGGAGGGCTGGGTTTACGCTGATTGAGTTACTTGTAGTAATGTCTATTTTGGCAGTATTGTTAGGGATCCTGGCTAATAAATATTCTACCGCTGAGCATAAAAAAAGAATAATTAAAGTGGATAACGATTTGAAAGTTATTGCAACTGCCATGCTGCAGTACGAGCAAGATAGCTTAACCGCTTCTTTACCAAGTACAGTAGATGAATTGCTTGAGGGTTTACCGGCATCTGATTCACATGATGGAAAAGCGCATGAATATATATCTTTGAAAAAAAGAGGTGATGAGGCCGATAAGCTTGTAGATCCGTGGGGCAATGACTATGTTATTGATGTTAATAGCAGGACCGTTTCCTGCACACCCAAAGACATATTCAAGCAGGACCTTCCAACAGTAAAACAGGAGTTCTAACCACTTGATCGGAGGCAATTATGTTAAAGGTCTTTTCTAAACATACAAATACCCCCCCATATCTGACAAGTCACGTCAGCTAAAGGGCAGTGGGCTACTTGTTGTATATTTGATTGCTGCATTCTTACTCACAAGCATAGCGGTCAAAGTAGCCAAAACACAACAGTCAGTCCTTGCATCTACTAATAGCAATAATATTGCTTTGCAGGCCTACCAATATGCCGAAAGCAAAGCAGATATTGTCAAATTAACCAAATATAATAGTCTAACAGCTCAAAACAAAAAAGATATAGCAGACAGTAATTATCAAGACGAGGTACTGCTTTCGGAAGAAAGCAGTATTGAGGAACATAAAGAACGAACTGCTACGATAAATGTTTACTTAAAAGGTGATTCATGGCCGCGTGCTTCGCTAAAACTGATACGTTCTTCGGTGGAAAAAAGCACGGGCGTACCAATAGGTACGATCCTGGCCTGGCCGTCGCATACTTTACCAGCAGACGGTGGAATATGGCTGTTGTGTAACGGGCAAAGTACTGCCGGTTATCCGCAGTTAAGTGCTATTGTCGGCAGCAATGTGCCTGATTATCGAGGTGTTTTTCTTCGCGGTTATGGAAGCCAGACAAGTACGCACTACGGTACAGTAACACATTCATCTGCAGCTCTTGGAGTATTACAAGGTGATGCTATAAGAAA
>ENA-OPSV01001219-OPSV01001219.1-human-gut-metagenome-genome-assembly--contig:-NODE-1219-length-18258-cov-2.229687_pt1 | contig 18258 bp, 15 predicted proteins | sample MGYA00241460_ERZ501912 | MGnify/ENA primary metagenome ERZ501912 (study PRJEB25962, sample SAMEA2042402) | human gut metagenome | biome: human gut; feature: human-associated habitat; material: faeces...
ATGCTGAAGAAGACGGATATCGTTAGAGAACTTATGGGCTGACATCGCAATGCCGGAAAGTACATTTAAGACTCTCGCATCGACCTTTCTGGAATAGGTCTGTCCGGAAACCGGATAGCAGGACTTAAATCCCATTTTCTCTGCGATCATCGGATCAATCTTATCGATCGTCTCCTGATCTCCGTCAAAAAGTTCCAGGAAACTTGCCTGTGTTCCTGTCGTTCCCTTAGATCCAAGAAGTTTTAAGCTTCCCTTCACATATTCCAGATCTTCAAGATCCATCATAAATTCCTGCATCCAAAGCGTTGCTCTCTTACCTACTGTAGTAGGCTGTGCAGGCTGGAAATGTGTGAATGCCAGTGTCGGAAGATTCTTGTGTTCATCTGCGAACTTTGCAAGTTCGGCGATCACATTGATCAGTTTCTTTCTGACGATTTCCAGTGCTTCTGACATCAGGATGATATCTGTATTATCACCTACATAGCAGGAAGTTGCTCCAAGATGGATGATTCCTTTTGCCTTCGGACACTGTTTTCCATATGCGTATACATGAGACATTACATCATGGCGGACTACTTTTTCTCTTTCTTTTGCCACATCATAATTGATGTCATCTGCATGTGCTTTTAATTCCTCAATCTGTTCATCTGTAATATCAAGTCCCAGTTCTTTTTCCGTCTCCGCAAGAGCGATCCAGAGTTTTCTCCATGTGCGGAACTTCTTATCCGGCGAAAAAATATACTGCATCTCTTTACTTGCATATCTTTCTGAAAGTGGACTTGTATATCTGTCGTTACTCATACTCATAATCTCCTTCATCAATTCTTCTACCTGACTATTTTAACCTGTTTTTTATTCAAACGCCAGTGAAATATCTCTTCCCGGTACTTCCATCGGGTAATTTCCCGTGAAGCATGCATCACAGAATGCCAGATCTCCAACCATATCTTTCAGCTTTTCAACTTCCATATATCCAAGCGAATCTGCCCCGATCATCTCACGGATCTGTTCCGTTGTATGAGAATGTGCGATCAACTGTTCATTTGAAGGCACATCTGTTCCGAAATAACATGGATGTAAGAACGGTGGGGAACTGATTCTTACATGCACTTCCTTTGCTCCGGCCTTCTTGAGCATCTTAATGATATTCGCACAGGTTGTTCCACGTACAATAGAATCATCCACCATAACAATACGTTTTCCTTTTACAACCTCTTCAATTACATTCAGCTTAATCTTTACACTGCTTTCTCTCTGGCTTTGTTTTGGCTTAATAAATGTTCTTCCGACGTAACTGTTCTTATGGAATGCCATTCCATACGGGATACCAGACTGTTCCGAATATCCTTTTGCCGCAACCAGTCCGGAATCCGGCACGCCAACAACCAGATCAGCATCTACCGGATACGACTCTGCCAGTGCCTTTCCCGCAACAATTCTTGCATGATAGACATTAACATTATCAATCACACTGTCCATTCTTGCGAAATATATATATTCAAAAATACATCTTGCCTGCTTCTTCGGATCGATCGCCATGGATTTATCCGATTTCATTCCATGTTTTGTGAAGCTTACAATTTCTCCAGGCTCTACATCTCTTACGAATTCTCCGCCAACGGCAGCAATCGCACAGCTTTCGGAAGCAAGGAAATATGTATTATCTCTCTTTCCGATACAGAGCGGTTTCAGTCCGAACGGATCTCTTGCTCCGATCAATTTTCTCGGCGAGGTAACAACCAGCGCATATGCACCTTTGATCTTCTTCATCGCATTTTTCACCGCGTCTTCTGCCTTCTTTACATTCAGACGTTCTCTGGCAATATGATATGCAATCACTTCAGAATCAATCGTTGTCTGGAAAATTGCGCCTGTGTACTCCAGTTCATGGCGAAGCTCGATTGCATTGGTCAGGTTACCATTATGTGCGATCGCAAGAATTCCTTTCACATAATTAATAACCAGTGGCATCGCATTTTCTGCTCTGGAACCACCCGCCGTCGAATATCTGACATGTCCGACACCAAGATTTCCCTTCAGTTTCTGAAGCGACTCTTCATCGAATACTTCATTTACCAGTCCAAGGCCTTTCTTGGAATGTACTTTTCTCTCTCCATATGTATCCGTCACCGCAATACCACAGCTTTCCTGTCCTCTGTGCTGCAATGCAAAAAGTCCATAATAAACGGATGGTGCAACATCTCCGCCATCCATATCATAGGCTCCAAACACACCGCATTCTTCACCCAGTCCTGTTGTTACTTTTTCAAATTCACTCATAAATGCAGACTCCATTCTTTTCAAATTTTTCATTTGTCAAAACTGTCTTTAAAAAGCATTTTGCTATATTAGTATAATACAAGGCAGAAGGAAAAGCAATATTTCCACCTGCCTTGTACTCGTACCGATACATTATTTATAGCGCGCCTTTTAATAAGTTCTACTTATAATTGTGTTTTATTCATTAGAATTTTAACATACAATCTCTTTTGAACGCATGACGATTAATCATTGAATTTCCCCAGAAATTCTTTCATTCTTTCATTCGATGAATCAAATACTTCCTCCGGAGTTCCTTCCACTGCGATCACTCCCCCGTCCATAAAAATCACATGATCAGATACATTTCTCGCAAAATTCATCTCATGGGTGACAATTACCATCGTCATATGTTCTATTGCAAGTTCACGAATGACCTTCAGAATCTCTGCAGTAAGTTCCGGATCTAATGCCGACGTCGGCTCATCAAAGAACAGAATGTCCGGATTCAGCGCAAGTGCTCTCGCAATCGATACACGCTGCTGTTGTCCGCCCGATAACTGACATGGATATGCATTTTCCTTATCGGAAAGTCCCATCTTCTTTAAAAGCTCTCTTGCTTCTTTATAAACCTCTTCTTTCTTACGCTTCTGCACTTTGATCGGCGCATCTGTAATATTCTTCATCACCGAATAATGTGGGAACAGATTAAAGTTCTGAAATACGAGTCCGAATGTTCCTTCGTAATGAATCTCTCCCGCATCCGCAGTCTCAAGTCCTGTCGCACACCGAAGAAGTGTCGATTTACCGGAACCCGACGGGCCGATAATACCCAGAACTTCTCCCTTTTCTACCTTTAGAGAAATGTCTTTCAGAACTTCTACTCCATTAAAGCTTTTTTTAATATTTTTCATTTCAAGCAGACTCATGGTCTATTCCTCCTAATGGTAATAATTCAATTTTTCTTCAATCTTCTCCATGATCATCGCAACCAGCAGGTTGAACACATAATAGAAGATACCGGCCGCGATATATGGAACCATAGAGGTCTGTGCCGCTGCGATTTGCTTTGCCATAGTAAACATCTCAGTTACCGCCAATACAAATGCAAGTGAAGTATCTTTTACCAATGTAATGATCTCATTCGTCACGGCAGGCAGAATATGTTTACACACCTGTGGAAATACAATACGGAAAAATGTCTGACCTTTCGAATACCCAAGCACCTTTGCCGCTTCATACTGTCCCACCGGAATTGCTTCAATTCCGCCTCTGTAAATTTCTGCAAAATATGCCGCATAATTAATTGCAAAACCAATCAGTACTGCTGTCATACGATATCCTGTGGAAATTCGCATTCCAACCAGATAATAAGGTCCGAAATACACCACCATAAGCTGCAACATCAGCGGTGTTCCTCTCATAATTGATATGTATAATTTTGAAATCCATCTGACCGGTGCGATCTTCGACATTCTGCCAAATGCAACTACTAGTCCAAGAGGCAGCGAAAAGAGTAATGTCAGGATAAATATCTCTGCCGAAATCCACATTCCCCCACCAAGCTCTCTTATCAGTGTTCCTATCTCCATCTGTTACATCCTCCAGTTCTTTCAAGCGAGTAAAAAAGAGCCAATCCCCTCCGGGGTTGGCCCCTTCATTTTACTTACCGTTCTTTCCTATACAAAGAGCTCCCGGAACTCCGTAATCTGCATATTTTTCTGCAATCTTATCCACTGTTCCGTCTTCTGCCATTTCATCCAGTGTCTTCTGGACTTTATCTTTCAGCTCTGTATTTCCTTTTTTGAATCCAACCGCATACTGTTCAGATGAAATTTCTTTATCCAGGATCTTATAATCATCCGGATTTTTTCTTGAATTCACCTGATAGTTCGCAACTCCGATATCCATTGCAATTGCATCGCATGCACCAGATTCCAGATCCATGAATGCTGTATTATATTCAGCAACCTGATTCAGATCTGCAAATGTTGCCGCCAGATCTTTCTGATCCCCTTCCAGTGCCGCAAGTGCGGAAGAATCCGTCTGTACTTCCACATGCTTTCCCTTCAGCCCGGCAAAATCATCAATACCGGAATCACTTCTGACTACTACAACCTGCTTGTTATCAATATATGGATCTGACCACGTGTAATCATCTTCACGGCCGTTCATAGTAAATCCATTCCAGATACAGTCTATCGTCCCGGAATTCAGTTCCGCGTCCTTGGAATCCCAGTCAATTGGCTGTTTTACCAGTTTCCAGTTGTTTCTGTCACATACCTCCTGTGCAAGATCGAGGTCGAATCCAACATATTCTCCACTGTCGTCTTTATATCCATACGGCGGGAAAGAAGCATCAAATCCAACGATCAATGTATCATCATCATTCTCTACCTTTGCTTCTTTTGACGATTTCTTCCCATTATCAGATGAACCGGAATCTTTACTTCCACATCCTGCCAATACCGTTGTAGCTGCCATTGCCGTAACAAGGAGCAGTACTAATCTCTTTTTCATTACATATATCCTCCTGTATTCCTTTTACGTGTGCCAAACAGCCACTACACTCTTTTATCAGTTTAGCAGTTGATTACTTTATCACACTAAAATCTTTGGATATATTATCATATTCTGCGGTGTTTGTCAATCCTGCGGTATTCCTTTTTCCATTCTTCCAGCTTTTCTTCCGGAATATCCAGACCAATTTCTTTTTTAGTCTGGTCTATTTCATTCTGTATCACAGTATCAAGACTTAGAAGCACCGGATTCCCCGACAACAACTTAATATATTCTTCATGAGGAAGCGCTCTGTAGCAGCTATAGAGATATGCTTTTAACATATCCGGCTGTTCACATATCTTATACGCTTCCTGATAAGCTTTTGCAGCCTCTTTATACAAAAACTGATGCCCGTATGCTGCCCCCATACTCGCATATACACGCCCATAAAACTTCTTATCTACCGATTCATCCCAATCTCTGTTAATAATAGACTGATATACAAGAATCGCCGATTCATATTCTTTACTGTTCTGTAAGCTGTCCGCCTTATATTTTTCTTTTTCTACATCTCTCTGTGACTGCAGCTGCTCCAGAACACTTTGCATTTTGTGGATCTCAGCTGCCGCATATATATTAGATTCTTTCAGAATCGTAAGTACAAATTCTTCCATGGAACCATTTTCCCGGAGAAGTCTTCGAAGTTCGGATGACAATTCCGGAAGTTCCAGTTCATCACCAATCCATCTGCATAATCGTTCGTTCACAATTGTATAATCAATCAGATACAAATTATTGCAGATGTAATAGCACAATTCTTCGATTGTATAAATCCGCATGTGCACCCTGGATATTTCGAAAGGTCTTTTGGCCCGTTTTTTATGACAAAGAATTAAACTGCCCATTGATACCTCCTAAATGTAATTCCTTTTCTACAAAGAAGTCTGATGCCGGATAGAACTCGCCAAATCCCACATCTTTGAAACGAAGTCTGCACGTACGCTCATCCAGAAACATCACTTCTATCTGAAGCCTCAACGAATAATCCGTACGTTCCGGAAGTCCTTCCAAAGAAACAGTTTCCACTTTAAGATCTTCTCCATCCAGTGACTCTATATGAATCTCAATATCAGATGTATCTTCCAGTATTACTTCCCACTGTCCATCAGCTTCATACCAATGTGTTCCCCATGCAACGATCGGATACCAGCCTTCCTGCCCCGCAATACGCATGCGCAGACAAATCTGTTCTGTCATCTTCGTCCCATCAAGATAAATCGGTCCATCGTCATAAGGGTCTGCATAACGCATGGACGAATAGCAGGCACCTTTACTGTAAAGATTATTTCCGAGAAAGGCCCTTCTTCCGTTACATAACACCTTCAGAGAATTCGGATACCAGTTATTTTCAAACCCCTCCCCTGTCAGATAAACCGACGATACTACTTTTTTATCAAACACATTCTGAATAAATGATTTAAAGCTTTCATCGGCATCCTTCGCCTTGTCCACATTCAGCACAGGATAAATAGCCTCAAGTTCCCTCATATGTGCATTGGCAACTTCTTCTACTGTTACGAACATGTCTCTGCTTTTTGTGCTCACTGTATTCAGACGTCTGAGCATATATGCACGTATCTCCTGTGCATCGCAGTAGAATAACGCCGATTCATACTGCCACAGTTCTTTTGGCTGATAGAACATATACTGGCAAAAGCTTTCCTTATAATCCTGTACGAACACACACTCTCCGGGCACACCTATATGTTTACCGATCCCCTTTAACATCTTTGACATATCCACATTCGTATATGGAACAGAAAATGTAATATAATCAATCTTTTCAAACTTTTTCAGCATCAGACTGACAAATTTGGCAAGGAGCCATACTCCGTCATGTATCTTTTCTCCTACACGTACTTTTTTTCTTTTCACGGCCTTCCGGAACAGATGTGTGACAATGTCTCCTTCTCCTGCTTCTTTTAACCGTTTTGCTTCCTGTCCGTAAACCCATCGGTCTTTATAATATCCCAGTATCAGAGGAATCTGATAATTGTCTACTGCTGCCTCCATCGTTTCCGGCTCTTCTTTATTCTCATCATAATAGCTGATCTGACAGCTTTTTTCATTCAGATCAACTCCCAGAATACTTCCTTTTTTCATTATCATCTCCTCCTTTCTTCATTAATATATCTTAAATATCTGATTCGCCATCTGTTCTTCTTCCTCGAATTCCAGCATAGCTTTTTTGCGTTCTGCCTCAGAGTCCATACCTGTCATTTCATTCAACTGCTGATATTTTCCCGCGTAAATGCGTTCTTTATCAGTTTCCAGTGTCTTCTTATCTGTAGTGATCATTTCTCCATTTCCGGACTCCTGAAAATAATAGCTTACAGACTCATCATCATAAAGTACAAACTGCTTTACATAAAGATTCTCATATACAGGCATCATGGCTTCTGCTCTGTATCCAAGTTCTTCTCTTTCTTTTTGCTTCATCTTATAGTACAGCCTTACCTTTCCTCCCGGCTTACAACGATATGCTGCCATAACCTTATTATAAAGCTGTACTTCTCTTAACCATTCTTCCGGATATTTCAGGTAATATGGGAATACCAGCTGTTTTTCACACATTTCTCTTATTACCTGATGAAGGACCGCCGCCATTTCCTCAGAATATTCTTTATCTGAATAATACTTCAAGAGTGCAATCTTACATACATCCGGCAGATCTTCTTTCTCTTCACATTCGTTTGCAATTATTTCAAATACACATTTTTCCAGATTACGTCCGTATACGATATATTCTCTGGATACATATGCAAGATATGCCTGCTTCAGACGGAAATATACATTATCCGACAGATAATAATCTTCAAATATATGCTCTTCTTTATATAACGTCTCTGCAAATACCATCTGAGTGATAATTCTTTCGCTGACCTTATATGATGGCACACCATACTGCTTCAGCACTTTCCACAGCCGTTTCATATCACCGATTGCGCCGCAATAATACTCCGCCAGATATGTCAGTGTCACTTTATCATACTGGCCGCGTCTGAACATCTCAAACGCAAGATAACTTAGAAAATCATCTTCTGTATAATTTTCTTCTCTGATCCTCCGGCTGCATACCAGAAATACATCTTTATCATCAAATGCATCGATTCCTTTTGCCAGGATCTTATCATAATCTGGTTTTTCTTTTTCCGGCTCCTGATTCCAGAATCCCGTAGATGCCGCATACTTTCGGCACATATCTACAAAACGTGGTTCATAGAACAGACGCTTGGTCTCATACGGAATCGAATCCGTATAGTGTCTTCCCTCCACAGACTCCCAGACAATTCTTGATTCCTTGTCATACAGATATATAATTGCCCCATTCTTCTCGTCATAAGGAATACGCTGACGGACAGAGCCGTCCTTTTCAATAACCAGAACGCACTTCATACCACGTACTTTTGTTCTTACTTCATAGGAATAACAAATGTCACGCATCGCCTCCATACGCTCCGCAGACATCTCATCTTCTTTGCAGAAGCGTTTATATAAAGTGCGCAGAGATTCTGTAATATGGCGCTTCATCAATTGTTCCCATGTAAATGCTACCATCTGTTCCCGGTAATTCAGATACAGATCTCCGGCCTGTTCCTCATGAATCACAAGACTTGCATAGAGATATGCCGCTTTTTTATAATCCAGTGCATTTCCATGCATAAAATACAATACCAGTGATTTTGGAAGCGGTCCGTGTGCACTGTCCTCATCAATTGTCATCATATAGTATTCATAAAGCTGTGCGATCTTAAGATCCGAATCTACTGCCTTCTGATACCAGAAGAAATACTTTTTCTCTGTTTTATTTCCTTTGATCAGAAGTGTACAGATTGTATTAAGGATCATCGGTTCATCGTACATCTTATAGATTCTTTCCAGGATTCTGAAAAGATTATCACTGTATTTCTTCTGCTGGCTGGCAAAATTTGAAATATAAAGGGCCAGTTCTTTTGTCATCATCCGGTATTTTGTAGCAAAATTCAACACCTGTATCTCGAATGTTCCGAGCTTTTTAAGAAGCGTTGGCTTTTCCTGATAACACAGATATGCTTCCAGATAGAACATAACCGAATGAATTCCATATTCAAACTGTTGTTCCAGAACTTCCAGACGTTTGTACGGATTTTTATAGCGTGTATCCAGATTCAGGATCATATAAAGCAGCCACCAGGAATCCTGATGACGCATATATGTCTTTCCAACCTCATCCAGTACCCGTTCTTCATAATTCACGTCTCCACGGATTTTTGCAGTCAGGTAAAGATAATAACAGTTTGTCAGTGGATCTTTCCCGATCGCAAACCGGTTATAATTATAATTCTCCAGAATCCATTTGGCTTCTTCTATCTTCTCTCCAAGCAGATAAATATTAGCCAGCATGAGCTGGTATACCTCATTGAGTGGTTCTAATTTGCGAAGTGTAACCATCTTCTCGATCGCACTGTCCACCCAATGATCTCTGCTTACTCTTCCTGCCATATAGCCTACATATTCTTTTACGATCTGTGCCATCAGAAGTTCCGGCATCCTGTGATCTTCGTCATATTCCTGATTCTGCAGTACTTCCACTTCATATGTCAGTGTCTCATACGGTGTCACAAATTTCAGTGCTCCGTAATTACGTCCTCCATGAAGCTTCTCTGCTCTTACCACATATTCTATCTCATGTGCATTTCCCACAAAATCTTCTGTACTGATTTCCGGTCTTGATACCCGGATAAAATCTCCTACTGTCTCAATCTTGATCGGCATATATCCCCAGGTATTCTTCATCAGAGTCAAAGTTCCTTTCGTTGACTCAGTCAGATCTTCAAACAGCATTCCTTCTCCCTGCAATGTCAGGAAAATGCATTCTTTCTGCTTGATTCCCACCATGAATTCTTCCATCGCCTGCTCACCGAGAGACCATTTACGCATATTGTCATAAAGATAGAAAGTACGTTCATTTTCATATTTTAAAATCTCATAGAATTCTTTAGACCGGAATAATCTTCCTGCTTCCGAAAAATCTTTGATCGCAAGTTTTCGGAAATCATCTGTGCTTTGTACTTTTCCATACGTTGTCATCACATATGGTTTTTCTATAATAGCTGTAAACGACAGTTCATATTCACCACCGCTGCATACGATCGTAAATTTACCTTCTTCTACATGTCCCGGACGAAGCCCACGTCCGTCATATGTAAACTCAACCCTCGACGGATTTCCCTCGAATCCCTGGTCCTTAAAATGAACACGAAAAGAAGACGAGTAAACGAGTCCTCGTATTCTGCCTTCATTATTCGCCCTCATTGTAAAACTTCCCCTGTATACTTCCCCTTCACCTATAATGAGCACCAGATTCGTCTCATCGAATATAACATCAGGTCGTATCAACTGAAAGTCGCCTTTTGAAAATTTTTGGATTTTATTTTTCAAGTCCTACACCTGCTTCTTTCGTTGCTTTTTTCTTAAAACATACTATAATAAATTATAGCATTGTTTGTCAACGAATGGCAATGCCGGAAAGAGAAAATATCAAAATTGTGTCGATAGGATGGAAAATTATGAAAAAAAAACCAGAATTTCACGGAAGCGATTTGGAAAAGATCGCAGATTATTATCACCTTGATAAGGAAAAGATTGTTTTGTTCGGCGCCAATGTAAACCCGCTCGGATTATCCGGACAGGTAAAAAAAGATCTCGCAGAACATCTGGATATCATCAGCAGTTATCCAGACAGAGATTATACAGATCTGAAAAAAGCAATTGCTGCATATACCAATACCTCGCCGGAACATATTGTTGTCGGAAATGGTTCTACGGAGCTTATCTCACTTCTGATCAGCCAGCGCGCACCAAAAAGAGCGCTGCTTCTGGGACCGACCTATTCCGAATATGCAAGAGAGCTGAATCTGGTCGGCGGCACACTGGAATATTATAATCTGAAAGAAGAACAGGATTTCAGACTGGATATTTCCGATCTGACCGATACACTGAAAAGTGATATTGATCTTCTGATCATCTGTAATCCGAACAACCCGACCTCTTCAGCCATCAGTACCGCTGATATGAAAAAGCTGTTAACCGTATGTCGGTCACTTGGTATCTTCGTTATGATCGATGAGACTTATATCGAATTCGCACCGGAAGGCACTTCCCTCTCTGCAGTTTCTCTTGTACCGGAATTCGACAACTTCATGGTCATCCGCGGTGTATCCAAGTTCTTCGCCGCACCTGGACTTCGCTTTGGTTATGGTCTCACCAGTAATCAGGCATTTCTTCAGACACTTCTTACCCACCAGAATCCGTGGAGCCTGAACAGTATCGGGGCTTACGCCGGTGAACGGATGTTGAAAGATACCGATTATATTCAGAAAACCTGGTCTCTCATTGATTCTGAGCGCACCAGAATGTGCACAGAGCTTTCCGGACTGGATACCGTAAAGATTTACCCAGCTTATGCCAACTTTGTTCTTGTAAAGATCTTAAAAGAAGGACTCACTTCTTTCGATGTCTTTGAAAAAGCGATTCACCAGAATCTCATGATCCGGGACTGTTCTTCTTTCGAAAGCCTGAACGGAGAATATGTACGGTTCTGCATTATGAATCCAGAGGATAATGACCGGCTGCTGGATGTATTCCGTTCATTATAATCAATGCAGAGAACCTGCCACCGGCCGCTTCTTCCGAATGCATGGCAATACAAACACCTGTCTGCGGCCCGGTATCATTCCTGAAATGATCCAAGTTACAGACAGGTGTTTTTCATATTTTCCAATATTATTTTTTTAAGATCAATGCCATAAAGGTAAGTTCTTCATCACCGGTGTTCTTAATTCCATGTGCATCTCCGTCTTTACACAGGAACAGATCGCCAGGATTTGCCGGCTGTTTTTCGCCGTTATCGTCATAAGTGCCGTGTCCGGTCAGAATGAAGTAAGACTCCGTCTCACCATGATGATAATGGTATCCTACTTCACATCCCGGATCCAGATGAATCTTGGCATACATCTTACATGCTTCTCCAACTTCTTCCGAAGTAACCATTGCTTCTCTTACAATATAACCGTCTCCGCCATTTACATGTTCCACTTTTACCAGTTCTCTTTCGCCTTCTCTTGTCATTTTTAAGTTCCTCCTTGATTCGTAAAACATTCTAAAACAACAATACAACCTGAAAGATACAAAGTCAATGGTAACCCCTTAATCTTAATTCACGATCCGGTAATATTCTTTCGCAGTTATACTGTAAACAATGATATAGAATACCGCAAACACCGCTATCGTAATGATTGTGCATACCGCAAACAACGATACATTCGTAAGATTTAATACTCCCAGAATTTTTGTCATTACTTTAAAGGCTACTGCAACATGGATCGCTGCTACAACCAACGGCAGGAAGAATACGCTTAAGACCTGGCTTCTGATGGAACGCTTCACTTCTTTTTTACTCATGCCAACCTTCTGCATGATCTGGTAACGCTCCCTGTCATCATAGCCTTCCGATATCTGCTTATAATAAATGATCAGTACCGTTGCCATAATAAACATACTTCCCAGATAGATTCCAATAAAGAACAGTCCGCCGTACAATTCATAAAAAGAAGAACGGCTTAACACACGGCTTTCCATCGTTCCATCCGGAAACTTTTCATAAAATTCGTTCTGTATCTGTTCCAGTGTCTCTTTTTGTTTTCCGTCATCTCCCTTCAGGTTGAATTTATCTGCATAAGAAAATGACTCGATACGTTCAATCTGCTCTGCATTTGCAAATACAATGTATAATGTCTTATACATTTCTGCCGTGCTCTTCGGCTGGCTCGTCATCTCGGACAGTTCTTTTTTCACCTGATAGTTCTGTCCTGCAATGTTTATCTGTTTTTTTCCACATTTGCCGTTCGTGGTATAGGTCAGTATCTCCTGTTCCTTTAACGAAACATTCTGTTTTTCTATCCGGTTATACTCTTCCTGTGTGATCATCTCTACATAGTAAAAATGATTGTCTGGATAGTACTGCTCTACCTTTTCCAGATTATTTCCTTTCAAAACCGCATTCATACTGCCATATCTGTACCGGACTCTGTCTGTTATTTTTACCCCTGCTTTCTCACATTGTTCTTTTATCAGTCTCTGAAGAGTCTCTTCATTATTTGTATCGGCTTCATTGCAGACAATTGAAACATCTCTCGGAAAACGTGAGTCCAGGATATCTTCCATTCCCGCATACAAAGATACCGTTGTGGATACCATAACCAGCACCATCGTACTTAACACACAGATGTTCGCAAGTCCCGCTCCGTTTTGTTTCATACGATAGATCATGCCTGATACACTGGTAAAATGCTTTGGATTATAATAATAAGCTTTATTTTTCCGGAGTATTTTCAATACCACAATGCTTCCGGCAATAAAAAGTGCATAAGTTCCAATAATCACACAGACCACTGCAACAAAGAATTTCAAAAGTGCTTCTAACGGTGCCTCTGTTGTAAGTGCAATCCAGTAACCATTGCCAAGTGCCGCCACACCGACGATCACAAGCAGCCATCTGCTCTTCGGCTCTTTCTCCCCCTGATTGCCTCCGTGCAGAAGTTCCACCGGATTCACCAGCTGTATCTGTAAAATGTTATATAAATACGTCAGAAGAAAAATTCCTGCAAATAATATGACAGTCTGTACAATTGCAGTCCCATTGACCGAAAACTGCATATCTACGCTGTTGTGCAGAATCTTAAGGAGCAGCAGATACATCAGTTTCCCAAATATTATTCCAAACACCAGACCGCCAAGAATACTGATTCCCGCCGTCAGGATCGTCTCAACTGCCATCATTCGTGCAATATGCCGCTTTCCCATTCCAAGAATATTGTATACGCCGATCTCTTTCTTTCGTCGTTTGATCAGGAAACTATTCGTATAGAACAGAAAAATCACTGCAAATACAATGATCACACCCGTTGCATACTGAAGACATATCTTCAATGTATTCTGGGTAATACCATCCCCCCTGCTCAGTGCGTCAATGATATAGAACATCATGACGGTCAGAACACCTGTAAAGATATAAGGTACATAGGTCTTACGGTTATTCTTAAGATTGGTCACAGCAAGTTTTTCATAGATGAAATTATTCATCCTCCTCACCTCCTGTGGTAAGAATCTTCAGCGTATCTGAAATTCTTTCATACATTTCTTCGTTCGTAAGATCCCCCCTGTAAAGCTGATGGAATACTTTTCCGTCCTTGATAAAAAGCACCCTTTTCGCACTACTCGCCGCTTTCACACTATGTGTCACCATAACAATCGTCTGACCATCCTGGTTAATCGTTGTAAAAAGATTCATCAGACTGTCTGCCGCTTTCGAATCCAGTGCCCCCGAAGGTTCATCGGCAAGAATCAGCTGTGGTTTCGTGATCAGAGCTCTTGCAATTGCAGCTCTTTGTTTCTGCCCACCGGACACCTCATATGGATATTTCTCCAGTAGTTTTTCAATTCCAAGTTTTTCTGCAATCGGTTTTAATCTCTTTTCCATCTCCGGATATTTCTTTCCGGATAATACCAGTGGCAGGAATATATTATCCTTTAATGAAAATGTATCTAACAGGTTAAAATCCTGAAATACAAAGCCGAGATTGTCACGGCGAAATGCTGAGATTTGAGATTCCTTCAATTTTGACAGATTATTTCCATCTAAAATTACATTGCCTTCAGTTGGTTTATCTAAAGCAGCAAGGATATTTAAAAGTGTTGTTTTGCCTGAACCAGATTCGCCCATAATAGCAACATACTCGCCCTGCTCTACACTGAAATTTACATTCTTCAGTGCCTCAACCTTATTGCCGCCAAAGCGGGTGGAATATATTTTTTTCAATCCATTTACTTCAAGTATTGTCATGGTATTAAGTACCTCCTGTAATTCTTTCTTACAAGGCATAGTATAACAAAACGGAAAATGCATTGCCATTGAATTGGCTTACATTTTCCGCCCTAAAACTTACAGTAGTGTAAGAAATAAAGATTTTTGCTTTATTCAGCTCTTAGTGGATACTGATCAAGAGAAAGATATACGCAGGTTCCATTGTCTACCTCAGAGGTGATAGAAATGCCGATACCAAGATTTTTACAAATTCGTTTGCATAAGTAGAGTCCCAGACCACTTGCCTTTTTATCAGTGCGCCCGTTGCAACCGGTGTAGCCCTTTTCAAAGATGCGCGGCAGATCCTCCGGCGCGATGCCGATGCCCGTGTCGCGGATGACGAGCGTCTTCGGATGCTCCATCGTGATGGTGATCGACCCCTCCCGCGTGTATTTGAGCGCATTGGACAAGACCTGCTCCACCACGAACAGCAGCCACTTCTCGTCCGTGACGCACGCCGCGTTCAAAGGCTCGTAGCAGAGCCTCAGCTTCCGCGTGATGAACTCCCCGGCAAAGCGCCGCACGGCCTGCCGGACGATCGCGTCGAGATCGCACGTGCGCAGCACAAAGTCGCTGCCGCCGTCCGTCAGCCGCAGATAGACCATGACCATCCCGACATACTGCTCCGCGCGCGAAAGCTCCTGCAGCAGCTGCCGGGCCTTGGGCGTATCCTCCTGCTGCAGGGAAAGGCGCATGGAGGCGATGGGCGTCTTGATCTGGTGCGCCCAGAGGGTATAGTAGTCGAGCATGTCCTGATACCGGCTGTTCAGCTGCGTCTCCAGCGTGCGCTGCTGCGCGAGTGAGCGCGCGGTAGTCCTCCTCTAAGATCGCCTGCGGCTGCGGAAGCGTCTGCGGCAGGGTGGGGAGGCTTTTCAGGATCTGCTGCAGCTCCAGATGCCGCTGCCGGACGCGCCGGAAGTCCAGCAGCAGGATCACGAGCCCCAGCGCCGCGCACAGCGCCGACGGATACCACACCGCCGCCAGCGGCAGATGGTACAGCCGGAACGAGACCAGAAACAAAAGGGCGAACAGCAAAAACGCCCCGATCTTCAGCGCCTTGGAGCGCAGATAATGCAAAAAGAGCTTCATATCATTCTACCAGATAGCCCGCACCGATTTTTGTCGTGATGAAGCCCGTCAGCCCCGCGCCGTCGAGCTTTTTGCGCAGGCGCGCCATGTTGACTGACAGCGTGTTCTCATCGACGAAGCTGTCGGTCTGCCACAAAGCCTCCATGAGCTTTTCGCGGCTGACGATCGTCCCCTTGTCCTGCAGGAGCGTCCAGAGGATGCGGTATTCGTTCTTGCTGAGCGGCAGCTTTTCCCCGCCCACGAGCAGCGACTGGTCGCCCGTCTGCAAAACAGCGCCGCGGTGCGAGAGCACCGGGCTGGCCGCGGCAAAGTCATACGTCCGGCGCAGAAGCGCCTGCACCTTGGCCGTCAGCACGTCGAGGTCAAAGGGCTTGGCGATGAAATCGTCCGCGCCCATGTTCATCGCCATGACGATGTTCATATTCTCCGCCGCGGACGAGAGGAACATGACCGGCACGCGCGAGACGCTGCGGATCTGCGTGCACCAGTGATAGCCGTTGAAAAACGGGAGCGAGATATCCAGCAGCACGAGCTGCGGGTCGAATGCCGTGAATTCGTCCATGACCGTACGGAAGTTCTGCACGCACCGCGCCTCCAGCTCCCACTGCCTCAAATGCGCGCAGACAGCCTGCGCGATGCCGGGGTCGTCCTCGACCACCAGGATCCGGTACATACCGCCGCCTCCTTTTCTTTTTTGTTCCAGTATAGCACACCTGCCCTGCTGCCGCAAGAAAAGGCGATTTTCCTCTTTCTTTATTGTGCAGAATCGTATATAATACTGATATCTTTACGCTTCTTCCGAAATGGGGGATCTTTGGAGCATGGAACAGGAAGACAAGAACCTGCACGCGCAGCAGCCGGACGAGGCGCAGACGCCTGCAAAGCAGCCGGAGCCGAAGGGCTATGAGGCCTATCTGAGCTTATTTGATCTGGTGCGGATGCTCGCGGTCATCACGCTGATGTTCGTGTTCTTTTTCCGCGTGAACGGCGTCAGCGGCAGCTCGATGTATCCGACGCTCGTGGACAAGGACTATCTGGTGCTGGAGAGCAATTTCCTCTACCGAAACGCCAGGCAGGGTGACATCGTGGTTCTGTACACGCCGCCGTTCTCGGATAACGACGAGCTGCTGGTCAAGCGCGTCATCGCGGTCGGCGGGCAGACGGTCGATATCGATTTCAATGCCGGCGTCGTCTACGTCGACGGGCAGGCACTCGACGAGCGCTATACCTTCGAGCCGACGTACCTGAGCTACGCCGAATACGGCAAGGCGCTCGACTATCCCGTCACCGTACCGGAGGGCGAGCTGTTCGTCATGGGCGACAACCGCAACCACTCGGAGGACAGCCGGTTTTCCGACGTCGGCTGCGTCAAAAAAGAGGCCGTGCTCGGCAAGGTGCTGCTCGTCATCTTCCCGGGGCGGCAGACCAACGAACTCGGCGCCGTGACCGGCGGCCGGGACTGGCACAGATTCGGAGCAGTATCATGAAACAGGGAGCAAACAGCGAAGCAGCGATGAATATCCAGTGGTATCCGGGCCACATGACCAAGACGCGCCGGATGATCGAGGCGGACGTGAAGCTTGTCGACGCCGTGTGCGAGATCCTCGACGCGCGCATCCCGCTTGCCAGCCGCAACCCGGACATCGACGCCATCTGCGGCACGAAACCCCGGATGATCATCCTCAACCGCATCGATATGGCCGATCCCGCGATGACAAAGCGCTGGGCGGAGCATTTCCGCGCCAGGGGTTACAGCGTCCTGCAGACCGACTGCAAGACGAAAAAGGGCATTTCCGGCTTCGTGCCGGCCGTGCGGGAGCTGCTGGCGGAAAAGCTGGCGCGCTACGCGGAAAAGGGACAGGTCGGAAGGCCCCTCAAGCTCATGATCGTCGGCATCCCGAACGTTGGGAAATCGACGTTCATCAACCAGGTCGCCGGGCGCAAGGGCGCCAAGGCGGAAAACCGCCCCGGCGTCACGCGCGGCAAGCAGTGGATCACGGTCGACCAGGGGCTGCTGCTTCTGGACACGCCGGGCATCCTGTGGCCGAAGTTCGAAGACCCGGAGGTCGGCATGCGGCTGGCCTACACGGGCGCAGTCAAAGAGGACGTCATCGACACCGAGACGCTTGCATGCCATTTTATGGAGCTTCTGGCGAGGTTCTACCCCCAGACGCTGCTTGAGCGCTACAAGCTCGAAGCGCCGGAGGGCGCGGATGGCTATGACCTGCTGCAGCTGGCGGGAAAGAAGCGCGGCTATCTCGTCTCCGGCGGCGAGGTCAACACCGAGCGGATGGCGAAGGCGCTGATGGACGATTACCGCAGCGGCAAGCTCGGCAGACTCACGCTCGAAAGCCCGGAGGAGCAGAACGCATGAAACACGAAACACCGATGCCGATCTGCCTATATCTGTCGGTAAATTCATGCTAGGCTCACTCATTGCGGCA
>ENA-OPSV01001224-OPSV01001224.1-human-gut-metagenome-genome-assembly--contig:-NODE-1224-length-18245-cov-1.973117_pt1 | contig 18245 bp, 14 predicted proteins | sample MGYA00241460_ERZ501912 | MGnify/ENA primary metagenome ERZ501912 (study PRJEB25962, sample SAMEA2042402) | human gut metagenome | biome: human gut; feature: human-associated habitat; material: faeces...
TCACTTCGCTAACCGGAATAATTCTAGGGCTTGTTTTTATATTTTCACTTTGTGCCAGAGTTGTTCAAAAATTACTATCAAGAGCTAAAGAAAAAATTGTAAATGTATATTTCCAGAACTAACATCATTGAGCATATACCCGAATTTGAGGCTGACATTGTTCTTGTATGTTGCGCAGGGTACCCAAATTACGGCGATGAACTTCTATTGAAGAGTTGGCTAGATAATATTTTTCTCAGAGACAGCAAAATAAAAGTACTCGTCGAATGTCCAGTTCCTGGGAATTGTTCCGTCCTCTTAGGAGATTATGATGGACGAGTACGGTATCTGGATGCCGTCTGGAAAATTGTGTGGGGCGCGCCTCACTGTCCCATTGACGCCTTTAACTATGGAATTAAACTATTCGAGGCTTGTGACAAGAATAATGGGCTTCGATTTATGTTCGGCCATTATAAAAAAGCCAAATTAATGCATTTTATTGGCGGCGGATTTATAAGAAAGGGTTGGGATAATCACTTTTCGCTTTTGGGTTTAGCTATTGCCATCAAGAAAAGATTTCATTTAAATCTTTCAATGTCTGGACAAGGGTTTTGCCCAATTGACGAGGTGTTCCTCCCAATCTTTAAAACAGCTTTGGAGAATTTTGAACATGTTTCATGTCGAGATCTTCCATCTCTAAAAGTTGTTGAAAAGTTAAGTTGTGTAGACCCTGATACTGTGGTTGACGATACTTTTTTAATATCCGATTCTCCGTTGTTTTCGGGTAAAGAAAACCAGAAAGAGCGGGTAGTCATCTGCATTCAAAACGACATAAAAGATTCTTTTATTTCTGCTTTACTGCTCAGACAAATACATTTACTCTTGGCGGAAGATCCTGAAAGGGAACTTGTGGTAGCAGAATTCTGTCCAAACTATGATTTAACCTGTGTCTCAGAGATCTCACAACTTTTTAAATCTCCTACGATAATTTCATTCGAGAAGTTATGGAATGGGAGGGTGTTAAATAAGTCAGATATTTGTGTTGGCACGAGGTATCATTTTCACCTTATAGCAAGTAGGAGCGGCTGCAGAGGAATTTTTGGTTCTCCGGATGCATATTACGGCATTAAACATGATTCCTTACTTCCGATAGGTTCAAATTGGCAAAATGTTGACTTGTACCACGATAGAGTTCCTCCGTTGTGTTTTCCTAGAATCCAAGAAGAATCGTTGGTTCGTAAAAAGAGAGCTGAATTTGGTTTGATAATGTCACTGACTAGTTAGGTGCTAAATTGTCTATTGAGATACTTAAAGGAGCTGGATTCCAGGATTTGAAGAGAAATTTTTCTTCGATTGGATTGCCTCTCTTATTGGCTAGTTCGGATATACGGCAACGTTATAGAAGGTCATCTTTGGGTCCCTTTTGGATTACTTTGTCGACGGCCGTAATGATAGTTTGCTTGGGATTCATATTTGGAAACCTTTTTAAGACTCCTCTCTATGAGTTTTATCCTTTTTTGGCAGCGGGTCTCATTATTTGGAATTTCATTTCAACTTCATTAACTGAGGCTACCAGTACTTTTATAGTTGCTGAGCCTGTTATCCGCCAACTTTATATTCCTCTTTCCGCACATGTAACGAGGGTGCTTGCAAGAAATATTATAATTTTCTTTCACAATATAATAATTTATCCTTTCGTCCTTATTTATGTGGGAAGGGCTATAAATTGGAACATTCTGTACGTAATACCAGGATTTCTACTTTTGATCTTTAACCTTTTTTGGATTTCTCTGTTACTAAGTATTGTTTGTACTAGATTCAGAGATATGGGTCAGATAGTCTTAAGCTTCCTTCAGGTCGTATTTTATCTTACTCCTATCATTTGGCTCCCTTCGCTTTTGCCTTCTAAAGCCTCCTTAATGATAGTTGAGCCCAATCTCTTCTACCATTTCATTCAACTTGTGCGTGCCCCTTTGCTCGGTGAAGCACCAGGAGTGTTGACTTGGTTGAGCAGTTTAATTTCTGTTTTTATTGGCAGTATTTTTACATGCTTTATTTTTAATAAATATAAAAATAAAATTCCTTATTGGTTATAAAGAAATTATGGCTAAGATAGCACTAGACAATGTGAGAGTAGATATACCAATATTCAATTCTCAAGGTAGGTCGCTTAAAAAGGCTGTTTTAGGGTTTGCTACAGGTGGCAAGATAGGCTTGACAGAAGACGGTAAAACAATTATTACCGCGTTGGACGGAGTCTCTTTCGAGGCTAATCAAAGAGAGAAAATAGGCCTACTTGGACATAACGGGGCCGGGAAAAGTACATTATTGAGAATCTTAGGCAAGGTGTACACCCCAACTTCAGGCACCGCCTTTATCGAGGGGACGATTGGATCCTTAATTGACATATCTTTGGGAATTGACCTCGAAGCTACGGGTCTTGAGAATATTTTCCTTCGTGGAGCATTACTAGGAATCCCCAAAAAAAGATTGGTTGAATCCTTGGATGAGATCTTAGAATTCACCGAACTTGGAGATTTTATAAATATGCCCGTGAGAACTTATTCAACTGGTATGCATATGCGCTTGGCTTTCGCCGTTTCAACTCTTATACAACCTGATATTTTGTTAATGGACGAATGGTTATCAGTAGGGGACGAGAGATTTCAACATAAAGCAGAGAAAAGACTTAATAGCGTTATTGAAAAATCTAATATTTTGGTTATGGCGAGTCACTCTAGGAATTTAATTGAAAAATGTTGTACTAGAGTGCTTTGGCTCGAGCATGGAAAAGTCTTAATGGATGGAAAACCAGACGAAGTCTGTCAAAAATACTTTGGATAATTTTTATGATAATTACAAGGACACCTTTTAGGATAAGTTTTGCTGGTGGTGGTAGTGACCTCGCTTCGTTTTATAAGAGAAGAGAAGGTTGTGTAATTTCGGCTTCGATAAACAAGTATATGTACGTGATCGTTCATCCCACATTTAATAGGGAGGAAACGATTGTAAAGTACAGTAAGACGGAGATTGTTAAAGACGTACATACTATTAAACACGATATCGCCCGAGAAAGATTATTAGAACTTGGCTTGTCAGGAGTTGAAATAGTAAGTACTTCAGATATACCCTCAGGTACTGGTCTCTCTTCTTCAAGTGCATATGCAGTCGGTTTGGTTCATGCTTTGTCTGCTTTTCAAGGAAAGCTTTACTCTCAGGAAAAGATAGCTGAAAAGGCCTGTGAGCTAGAAATTGAAAGAGTTGGCAGCCACATCGGAAAACAAGATCAATACGGAACCGCAATTGGAGGATTGAAGTTTATACGTTTTCTCCCAAATGGTCGCGTCGATGTCGAGAGACTGGCGCTGAGTAGTGAAGTACTTAAAGCTCTAGACGATAACTTACTGCTTTTTTACACTGGTATTACACATAACGCAGGTGAAATACTGAAAGAGCAAGCTAGTAATGTCGAGAACGATGATTCAAAGTTTAGAAATCTAGTGTCAATGACACATTTTGCTCGCGACATGAGAGATTCTTTATTAGAGGGCAGACTCTCGGATTTTGGTCATATTCTTCATGAAAGTTGGCTTCTAAAACGACAGCTGTCAAATAAGATTTCAAATCCATTCATAGAGGAACAGTACTCAAAAGCTCTTGAAGCCGGGGCTATTGGAGGAAAACTGTTAGGTGCTGGGGGCGGAGGGTTTATGCTTTTCTATTGTCCGAATGAGAAGCAAAAAGACTTAAGGGCGGCCTTGTCTGAAATGACAGAATTGCCTTTTAATATTGAATATAGTGGTTCAAAAATTATTTATGTTGGCGACAAAACTTGGGATTAAAATGAAGATTGCTATTTTAGGCGCTGGCCTTTCTGGAATTACAACAGCATATTACCTTCAGAAATTTGAGAATATTTCAAACATAACCCTTTTCGAAAAAGAGAAAAGACCTTTTGGACTCTGCCAGTCTATCCAAAAAGATGGAATGATATATGACATAGGTCCTCACATTCTTTTCTCTAAGGATAAAGAGATGCTTCAGGAAATGCTTAATGTCCTGGATAGTCCAAATGCATTGAAGAGAAGCAACAAAATTTTATATAAAGGGATTCCGGTTCAATATCCTTTCGAAAACGATCTATCTAAACTTCCTGAAGAAGATTTGAAATACTGTATTAACGCCTTTGAAAATAATCCTTACGAGGAGTACAAGGCGTCAAATATGATTCAATTTTTTCTGAAAACTTTTGGAGAGGGAATCACAAACTGCTACCTTCGCCCTTATAACGAAAAAATTTGGAAGTATGACCCGGCTTTCATGAATACATCAATGGTCGATCGAATTCCTAAACCTACCAAGGAAGAGATTGAAAGAAGCGCAAGCGGAGAAACAGTGGATGGTTATGTTCACCAACTTTATTTCAGTTACCCGTCAGATGGCGGAATTGAAGCCGTTCCCCAAGGCTTCCTGAATAGACTAAGCAAAGAAAAATGCCGGTTATTGTTGGATCAGAGAATTACATCTATAGAGAAGAGAGAAGATAAGTTCGTTGTGACCTCTAATGGCGAGGAACATATCTTCGACAAATTAATCTCCACAATACCAGTTCAAGAATTGGCTAAAGTGTACAAACCACTTCCAACTGAAATAAAAGAAGCTGTTGATGATCTGAGGTACAACTCCATTGCAGTTGCTTTTGTACATATTCCTTACGATAACTGTGGAGATAATTACGCATACATGGTTCCGGATAAAGATGTAATTTTCCACAGAATCTCTAAGATGGATTTTTTAGGATCTAGATATCACGTCAGAGAAGGGGCTAGTTATATGATTGAGGTCACCTATCGAGAGGGGGACTATATTTCTCACATGACTAAGGGTGAGCTTGAGGATAAGATAGCAAAAGGTCTTGTTCGGATTGGTTTTGCAGAGAAAGAAGCCGATTGCGACTTCGTAGACATTACGCACGCTAAATTTGCTTATGTGATTTATGACCTTAACCATGGCTCAAATATGGAAAAAATAAGGAACTTTTTCCAGACGCAATCTGTCATCCTTAATGGCAGATTCGGTAATTTTGAATATTGGAACATGGATAAGATTGTTCGGGAAAGTTTTGAATTGTCTAAGCGTTTTAATTAATCGGAGAAGATATGAATGTATTAGTAGCAGGAGGCGCAGGCTTCATCGGTTCAAATTTGATCGAAAAATTGCTTTCACTTGGTTCGAAAGTTATATGTATCGATAACTTTTTTATTGGTACAAAAAAGAACATAGAGCAATTTAAAGAAAATCCTAACTTTGTTTTTTATGAGGAGAACCTTTGCGATAGAGCGAAGTTAGATGAGATTTTCAAACTTGAGAAAATCGATATTGTCTACCACATGGCAGCCAATTCCGACATTCAAGCAAGCGCTAAAAATCCTGAGATTGAATACTTGAATACCTACACGACAACTTTCAACATCTTGGAATGTATGAGGGTGAACGGAGTGAAAAATCTTTTCTTCTGCTCAACGAGCGCAGTATATGGAGACGCTCAAGGAGAAGAGGTAAATGAACTTTTTTCTCCCCTTGCTCCTATTTCTTACTATGGTGCTTGTAAACTGGGTTGTGAGGCATTGATCAGCGCATTCTCTTATATGAATGATTTCCATTCTATGATCTTCCGCTTCCCGAACGTGATCGGTCCACATCTTACTCATGGCGTCATATTTGACTTTATGAAGAAGTTGCACAAAGACCCCACTCATTTACAGATCTTGGGAGATGGAAATCAATGTAAGCCTTATCTTCACGTCTACGATTTGGTTGATTGTATCCTGAAGTTTTCAAAAGATATTCCTGCGGGTGTCACGATATACAACGTTGGGGGAACAACCCAAAGTACCGTTAAAGGGATCGCAGAAATCGTTTGTAAAGAAATGGACCTGAAAAACGTGAAATTTGAATTCACAGGCGGAAGAGGTGGTTGGAAAGGTGATGTGCCCGTTTTTGCATACAACTTAGATAAAATCCATAAAGCTGGATGGAAAGCATCCATGACAAGTGACGAAGCTGTTGCATTAACAGTCAAAGAGGCACTGTAATATGCAAGCAGTTATTATGGCCGGAGGCAAAGGAACTCGTCTATCTTCGTTAACTGGAGGAAAGATACCTAAGCCTATGGTCGATGTAGATGGAATGCCTCTTTTAGAGCGTCAAATTTTAACGCTGAAGCGCGAAGGGGTTCACAGTATTCTTATAGTTCTTGGGCACTTAGGCAACGTTATCAAAGATTATTTTGGTGATGGTGGTAAATTAGGCGTTAGGATTGACTATTATCAGGAGGCCCAACCCTTGGGAACGGCGGGATCTCTTCCGCTCTTCGTTGATAAGTTGGAGGATAGGTTCTTTTATTTATTCGGGGATGTCCTTTTTGACCTCAACTTACAGAAACTCCTGAAGTTCCATCAATCAAAGAACGCATTCGTTACAATGATGGTTCATCCAAACACCCATCCCTTTGACTCGGATCTAGTCATTACAGACGAAAATGATCGGGTTATAGATTTAGATCCCAAAAATCCTAACAGAAATTATTATTACAACAACAAAGTTAATGCTGGGATGTATGTCATGGAAAAAGGCATCTGTGACTACATAAAAGCGGCCCAGATTAAGCAAGATTTAGAGAAGGATGTAGTGTTGCCCCTCACTAAGACCGACAAGCCTATTTTTGCTTACTCAAGTTCCGAGTATCTTAAAGATATTGGGACTCCAGAGAGGATTAAATCTGCTGTAGAGGAATTAAAAGCCGGAAAGTTACGTCAAAAAAACTTAAATAATCTTCAAAAGGCAATTTTTTTAGATAGAGACGGGACTATCAATAAATCCAATGGTTATGTTTTTAGGCCCGATCAGTTTGAACTTGAAGAACATGTGATCGAAGCAATCAAAAAAATTAATGCTTCTGGTTATTTGGCCATAGTGGTTACTAACCAGCCTTCGGTTGCTAGGGGGTTGGCTAGCATCGACGATGTAGAGTTGGTCAATAAAAAGATGGAAACACTTCTCGGACAAGGGGGGGCTTACCTTGACGCTATTTACTTCTGTCCTCATCATCCCGACTCAGGGTTTGAAGGAGAAAACAAGGCATATAAAATTTCTTGTTCCTGCAGGAAACCAAAAGTCGGAATGATCGAAAAGGCCAAGGATAAATTCAATATTGATTTGGCCTCGAGCTGGATAGTCGGTGACACGACAACTGATGTTCAAACGGGTTCAAATGCTGGGATGCATGCAGCGTTAGTGATGACAGGGGAGAAAGGGGAGGACAAAAAATTTGATTGCGTCCCTGATATTATTGCTCCTAATCTTGAGAAGGCCGTTGAATTAATTTTATGTAAGGATAACAACCATGGATTATAAGGACAAAATAAGATCCTACGTGGATTTAGAGATTGAAACATTGAAGAAACTCGATTTGGAAGAGCTTAACCTTGCTCTTAAAGCATTAAAAAAAGCTTTCGAGGAAGAAAAGACCATTTTTATTTTCGGAAATGGTGGAAGTTCAGCCACGGCTTCTCATTTTCAGAACGATTTCAACAAAGGGATCTCTGAATTCACAGAAAAAAAATTCCGCTTTCTTTGTTTAAATGACAATGTTGCAACTGTAATGGCGATTGCCAATGATATTGGTTTCGAAGAAGTTTTTCGTTTCCAACTGAAAGGTCGGATTAAACCTGGTGATTTAGTAATCGCGATTTCTGGAAGCGGCAACTCTCCTAATGTTATTAACGCTGTAGAGTACGCAAAATCTCAAGGTAACATTGTTATCGGCTTGACGGGATTTTCAGGAGGCAAATTAAAAGAACTTGCTGATATAAAGTTGCATGTCCCCGTGAACAGTATGCAGGTGACTGAAGATATTCACATGTTTTTCGATCATCTAATGATGAGTATTTTTTACGAAACATTAGCTGGCAAGAACCATTTAAAGAACTAAAAGAGGAATTTCCACCTTCCCTAAAAATTTAGGGAAGGTTTTTTAAACATGAATGGAACGGTTGACGTAATAGCAGTTGTAGTCACTCATAATAGAAAGAAACTTTTGCTGAGGTGTTTAAGAGCAATTTTTTTCCAAACCTCAAAGGTTACTAAAGTAATTGTCATAGATAACGCCTCCTCAGACGGCTCTAAGGATTTTATTTTTGCTACCAATGAGTTATCTGAAGAAGAAAGACAGAAGATTTTATGGTTTACTTTAGAAAAAAACCTTGGAGGGGCTGGGGGTTTCTCTTTAGGAGTGGAGAAAGCTTTTGCTCTGAACTCTGATTTTCTCTGGCTTATGGATGATGATGGCTACCCCTCTGAAAATTGTCTTTCTGAACTGCTAAGGTTCGCTTCCGACTTTTCTTTTATATCTCCTGTTGTTCTTTCTGATAAAGATAAAAATTCCTTATCATTCCCTTTGAGGCTGCGTGGTTCACTTAAAATCCTTGAGAATCTAGCCGACGTACGTGGGTTAGAAAGTAACATCATTCAAGGAGTAGTTGCTCCTTTTAATGGCACGCTTATAAGTTCCGATCTTATAGCAAGAATTGGCTATCCTGATAAGAATTTCTTTATCTGGGGTGATGAGGTGGACTACACAGAAAGGGCCAGAGCGGCTGGTGCTAAAATCTTTACCGTTTCTAACTCTTTATATTTCCATCCTAAGGGGCAAAATGTCGGAAATCCAATGTTTTTTGGACTCGTCAGATTTAATGAGCCAAATTCACAGATTAAACTTTATTGTTACTGTAGGAATAACGTTTATAACTTGAGACGGTATAGTGGTGTTACAAAAGCGGCTCTTTTCACAGTAAAAGTGTTGTGGTATTACACGTTGACAAAATTTAATAAGGAAGGCCTGTCTATTGCATTTCGCGGATTAAAAGATGGTATTTCTGGCAACTTTCAGAATCACCTAAAATACATATCTTCCGTTTAGTGAAAATAAAAGGGTGAATCATACCCTAGAAAAGGAGGTGGCGAAAAACCCCCAAACCAGACACGACGAGGGGACGCCACCACCTATATTCTAAGTTAAAAATATATCTAACACTAGTTTATATAATGATTTATGAGATATCTTTTCCTACTCCATCTCATTTGGGCTTAAAAATAGCAATTTCCTTACTTTTTTTATTTTTATCCAGATCTTCATAATGAGCTTCCTTATCCTGGGGGTTGCTGTTCTTAAAACACGGATGTTCTTTGCTATTTCAGAAGCTTCTGTCTTCTACTTTCTCTTTAACGATAATTTATTGATAGAAAAATGAAATTTATATTGGTTGGCGCTGGTATTTCAAATTTGAGTCTAGGCAGATTGCTTGCAGAGAGTGGCGAACGAGTTAATCTCATAGACAGAAGAGACCATATCGGAGGAAACTGTTTCGACTATTTTGACCAAAACTCTATCGATATACATGCTTACGGCACGCATATATTCCATACGGAAGATGTTGAGGTCTGGAGATTCCTCTCTCGATTTACCCAATGGTACCCATATCAACATGAAGTTAAAGCCTTGGTTGACGGCCACTTGGTTCCGGTTCCTTTTAATTTTAATTCCATTGAGAAGTTGTTTCCTAAACAATTGGCAACAAGGATGATTACGTCTCTTTTGTCCGAATTTGAATTCAACAAAAAAGTTCCAATTCTCAAACTCCGTGAGAGTAAAAATCCGGACCTCCAATTCCTGGCTGAATACGTCTACGAAAAAATTTTTCTTCACTACACAGAAAAGCAATGGGATGTCCGTCCGGAGGATTTAGATCCTCTTGTGACGGGTAGGGTTCCGGTTTTCGTCGGAAGAGACAATCGTTACTTCCAAGCAAAGTACCAAGGTATTCCATTGGAAGGTTATACCCGTATGTTCGAGAAGATGGTTGATCATCCTAATATCGAAGTTCGCCTGAATACCGAATTCGATAAAAGTATGTTGGATGAATACGACCACTGTTTTTTCTCCGGCGCCATTGATGAATTCTTCGACTATAAATTTGGTCAGTTACCGTATCGCAGTTTGAGATTTGATTTCTTGACCTTCAATCGGCCTTATTTCCAATCTAATTCTGTCGTTAATTATCCAAATAATTACGACTTCACAAGAATCGGAGAATATAAGTACTTCTTAGACACTCAATCTCAGAACACAGTCGTTTCTTATGAGTATCCTGAAGCCTTTGTTTTAGGCAAGAACGAAAGATACTATCCGATAATCAACGAAGAAAATAAGCGCCTGTACGAAAAGTATCTCGAAGAAGCCAAGAAAAACGAGAAGGTTACTTTCTTAGGAAGACTCGGTGACTATAAGTATTACGACATGGATCAAGCTGTCGCTCGAGCTTTAAATCTGGCAAAAACTTTTTGCTCGACAAACTGTTAATTGACAAAGAATAGGAAAGGGAAGGCAAAATCAAGGTTCGTTCCTTTTCCTTTCTTTTCCTTCCGTTCAATCGGTTTCTAAATGTCGGTGATTGCCACCCCCTTTAGAACTCAACGCGGTCCAAGCGTCCCCAGCGTTTTTCTATCTAACTCCTCCTTAATGATCACAACGTTATCCCTTGAGGAGTTCAATTTATTCACGGAAAAGCACAAGAAATTTCGTGGGGTCTAACATCAGCGTTGCCATAAAAGACAAAGCTCTTTAAACACTTCTTCTTGGCAATCAACGTCAAACAACAAAAAACAGACACTCATTTTTCATGGTAGGAAACTCTGATTCCGCCTCATGGTTAGCTTCACGTTTTGAATGCCCCCGCTTAAATATCAGACTAATAAACCCAACGCTCCGAAGACTTTTTTCAGATTCTTTAGCTATTTACATATCTAATATTGGGGATTACACTTCCCTTAAACGGAGCTTAAGAAACAAAACAGAGCTCTTAAAAAGCTCAAATCCTTCAAGGTTGAAATATGAAAATATTGAACGCTATTTCGATTTTGGTTGTTTTATCCGGGATCTCCTGTCTTACCTTCGCTGCTGATTCCCCTAAATATTTAGCCGATAGGCATGCGGCTAAACAAATTCCCTGTGAAGCTTGTCATGGTAAAGGTACGCCAAACGGTCAAATCCAAATGGATAACTGCCTCAATTGTCATGGCGGTACTTACGAGAAATTGGCCGCCCAGACTGATGGCGGAGATATCAACTATCACGATACTCATATGGGGCAAATTAATTGCATTGAATGTCACCAAGGTCATAAACCTTCTCGACTGGTTTGTGATCAGTGCCATGAGTTCAAAGCAAAAGTACCCTAAAAATATTCATTCTTAATTTCTCAAGGAGAATGTTATGCAGTTAAAAAGGCGTACGCTTCTTTCCGGTTTAGCTGCTTCTGCAGCTGTTCCGTTTATGTCTGCTGCCCACGCTAAACAAGCAGATGCAGATACAAAATGGGATAAAGAAACCGATGTGCTCGTAATCGGCTACGGCGGAGCAGGTGCTTGCGCTGCAATTGAAGCACACGATAAAGGCTCCAAAGTCCTAATCATCGAAAAAATGGCCCAGCCTGGCGGCAACACTGCCATTTCTTCCGGCGGCTTCATGATTCCTCAGGACGGTCCCACTGCTTTAAAGTATCTGACGGCAACTTATGATCTTGCGAACTCCGAAAAAGATGATGAACTGCTGAATACCTTCTGCAAGGAAATCATGGGAGTTAAAGACTGGATGACCGGCCTCAAAGAAGGAACAGAACTTTGGGTTTATGGTCACGCTGGTTTCCAGAATCTTCCTGGCTGGGAAGTTATAGATAAATACAGAGTCCGCGGAAAGAAACGCTCCGGCGACTGCTTATTCGATCTTTATCGTTACGCAGTAGAAGAAAAGAGAAACATCCCTGTAATGCTCGAAACACCCGCCGTTCAGTTAATTCAAAAAGACGGTCAGGTTGTCGGTGCAGTTGCCAAGAATAACGGCAAGAACATCAATATCAAAGCCAACAAAGCTGTGATTTTGACAACAGGCGGATATGAATTCGATCCGGAATCTTTGAGAACGTATGCTCAAGGCGAAAACTATCACGCTTTAGGCAACCCCGGTAACACCGGTGACGGTCTGAGAATGGCTCAGTCCATGGGCGCAAGATTGTGGCATATGACTGCTTACTCTTGCCCGCTGGGAACCGAGCTTCCGGGCTGCAAAGCCGCACTGCAGGTTGCCATGATGGCTCCTTCATTTATCTGGGTCGACAAGAACGGCAAACGCTTTGCTGACGAGTTCTCTCCGGACGGTCATACTCGCTGCTATGTGGTTAATCGCTTTGATCCGATCTCTCACAGCTATCCGTCGATTCCTTGCTGGCTCATTTTTGACGACAAGGCATTCAAACGCGGACCTGTCGTCGGCGGATCTTCCGGATACTCTATTAATAGAGAAGGTTACAAGTGGTCCAGAGATAATTCTCAGGAATTGGCAAACGGCGTTATTACCAAAGCTGAAAGCCTGGAAGAACTGGCTAAGAAGATCGGAGTCTCCGCAGAAAACTTGGTTGCTGCTGTCCAGAAGTGGAATACCGATATCAAGGCTGGCAAAGATACTCAGTTTAATCGTCCGATCCAAAATCCCCATAAGAAGGTTGTTCACATTGAACAGAAAGCCGGTGCCGCCGTCTCCGCTCCTTTGGACGAAACCGGACCTTATTATGCGATCAAACTTTACCCGACCCTTTTGAATACCCAGGGCGGACCTAAGAAAAATGTGAATGGTCAGGTAATGGACGTCAACAACAATCCGATTCCTCGTCTGTACGCAGCAGGAGAATTGGGTTCTATGTGGGGCAACATCTATCAGGGCGCTTGCAACAACGCAGAATGCATTGTCTTCGGAAGATTAGCGGGTAGAGCCGCAGCAGCGGAAAAACCTTGGTCTTAATTAACTTCTAACTTTCTAAGGAGGCTGCCGAAACAAGATAAGTTTAAGCAGTCTCCTTTTTTATATGGGATAAAACTATGTTCTCACGACGTGACACACTAAAGATCTCTTTGGCGTTATCAGCAATGGGTCTTTCAGCCGCTCCGGCCTTTGCTTGGAAAACAGGCGAACCTGAAGAAAAAATTTCCTGTGACATTCTCGTCATTGGTTCCGGTATTGCCGGTACGGTTGCAGCACTTCAAGCCGTCGAAGACGGAGCAACTGTCTTAATGATCGATAAGGCCTCTGAAAACCAACGAGGCGGCAATTCAAGAGTTTGCCTGGGTTCATTTTTAATGCCGGAAAATAATTCTCCGGAAGCCAAGGAAGCTTTTATCGAAGATGTAAAAAAGAAATCTCTTGGAGGCGGAAGAACCGATCTATATGAAGTATTGGCAGATAACATCTTGGATTCTGTTAAATGGGCCGAGTCCAATGGAGCCGCATTCGAACCCTGGCTTCAACAAGCGCCATGGAACGTTGGAGTAAGAATCGCATCTCCCGGCCAATACAGAGGAATGCCGAAATTATTGAAGACACTCTTTGATAAGTACATCGAGAAGGGAGGCAAAGTCTTATTTAAGACAAAAGCCAAACAGCTTTTAGTTAATAAGAAAGGCGCTGTGGACGGTGCTATTTGCCAAACGGATAAAGGTCTTCTTCAAATTAACGCTAAAGCTGTCATCTTGGGAACAGGCGGATATTCTGCCAATAGAGAAATGTTAGAAGCCGCCCATCCGGGCGGAGCCAACATTCTTATTCGAGGAAACAAATTTATCACGGGCGACGGAATTCGTCTGGCTCAGGAAGTTGGTGCAGGAACTATGGGCATGGCAGGTGTTGAGTCTTTGCATCTTCCCGTTGTCTTTAATGGTCCTCAGGGAAGAGGATCTCCTACCAGAGCTTTACCTTAGTGTTTAGGCATCAATGCCGAAGGAAAAAGATTCGTCGATGAATCGCTAGGCTATGCCTCTTTTGGTAAAGCTACATTGCAGCAAACCGGACAGAAAGTTGCTTTGATTTTCGATGAAGCGATGCTTCAGAAAGAAAAGAGAATCGGCATGTCTGTTGAGTTGTTCAAAAGAGCTAAAGGCGGCCTGATTGAAGCAAATGGTTATGAGCAGCTGGCTAAAGAAATAGGAGTCCAACCCTCTGTCTTAAAAGAAACCTTGGAAAAATTCAACGCTTCCGTGAAGGACGGAAAGGCATCAACGACCGAACCACCAAAATCTAACTTGGCAGAAAAGATAAATCTCAACGGCAAGCTGTATGCTTTTTATCCGTTAACTCCGTCGATCACCATGGTGTACGGTGGTCTAATGATTAACAAAGATGCTCAAGTAGCAGAAGCGGATGGAACACCTATCAAAGGACTCTATGCTGCCGGAGAAACCGTGAACCTTTATTACCATGACTACCATGGTGGCGGCATCCTTTCACAGAGCTTGGTATTTGGAAGGATTGCCCCAAATCAAGCCGCTAAATATATCAAGCAATAACGCATTGAATCGTTAAAAACCCCAACCTCTCCTTTAAATAGAGGTTGGGGTTGAGTGTTTTGTCGCTTTAATTGTATTTACAGTTTTTGCTGCGACATCTTTCGGGTGTGATTGAATTTAGTCCGGTCAGGGCCTATTAACCCATCCTAAAACTAATAGCGTCAAGTTGTTAACTCGATCATCACCACGCTATTTAGACAAAATATCCTTTACCGCGATCTTTGCAAAAGATGGAGGCACGAAGATGTTAACGCCGTGTCTCCCAAGCTCGGAGTTGGACACTTGACCGACGGCATAAAGACCGGGAATCACATTTCCATTCTTATCTAAGGCTTGAGATTTGGCATTAATGGCGATTCCTCCGAGTGTCGCATGAACAGATGGCTCTACTGCCACGCCGTAATAAGGAGGCTGATCCAACTTGCACTTAAACGTCTTGCGGCCAAATTCAGGATCTTTACCTTCCTTTGCGTATTTTCTGAATTTGATAACTGTTTCTTTAAGGCCTTTAGGATCGATACCGAGCTTATTTGCCAGACCTGGAATAGTGTCGTCCTTCACGACATAACCTTTTGCTACGTAATCTTGAAGAATAGCCAGCCGAGACACCGGCTTTTGATCGAAGATGAGATAAGCAATACCTGTGCCTTTTGAGGCTTTTAGCATAGCCATGGTCACGCCGGTTTTGTCATTATTGGTGGTATCGACAAATCTCTTGCCTTCTTGATTAACCATGACGCCGCCGCTGTTGAATCTTGCGGCAGTAAAGGAAATGTGAGTTCCATTCGCATTGTACGTAACAGGATTTAGAACTAAATCCTTCATTCTCGTTAAGTTGGCACCTACTTTCTGTGCCATGATATGACCGTCGCCGGTCGTACCTGCACTATTTGTCGTCCCGAGATTAAGAACTTCTGGTGTGTATTGTTTTAAAAGTTCTTTTCCGGCTGAATAGCCTCCCGTCGCTAAAATCACATCATTGGCCCTGATGAGATAAGGTTTGCCATCCTTAGGTTGGACTTTCACGCCAACAATTTTCCCGTTTTCCTGGAGGAGTTCAGTAGCTCTATTATTTAATCGTACATCTGCATTTACTTTCTTTAATGCTTTAACAAAAGCCGGTGTAATTTCTAATCCGGGAGCACGACCGTCACTCGGAGCATGTGCAAACGGTTTGAACGTTCTCTTAAGATCGGCTCCGTTTTGAACTAATAACTCAAAAGCTTCTCTGGCTCCCGGTGCTACGGCCTTTGCCATTTCTGGATTGGTTTGAGGATAAGTTGAGAGATACTTCGCAAAGTCTTCTTCAGAAACGTCCTTATCTTTATTTTTATCTTGAATGCTTGTACCGCCGGCTTGGTAATAGGTCGACACAAAAGTTCCATTTCCACCGAGAACTCCTTGTTTTTCAAGGAGTATCACCTTTTTTCCGGCCTTACACAGGTCAATAGCAGCCATCATTCCGCCGGGACCGCCGCCGACAACCACTACATCGGTCGTTGTGTTTTCATAAGCTTTATCTTTTGCGGTACTTGTCTTTTTCGAAATAGCCTTGCTGCCCCCGGCTTTTAAGAATGCAACTTCAAGGGCAGATAAGGCTGCGTTGCTAGTGGCGGTAGCACCGGAAATAGCGTCAGCATTAATGTTCTGGGACTTGAGTACATCGGCTTTAATTTTATCTAATGCAGATCCTCCGACAGCTGGCGTTTCATTGTGGGTAAATTTAACATCAGCGATCTTGCCATTTTTAATAGAAAGATTGACTTTAATTGGTGAACCCCATACTCCTTTACTTTCTGCGTTGTATTCACCGTCTTTCAATTGTGCAGAAGCGGAGACTGAAAACAAAGTTGTTAGGACAATAAGCGAAATCTTGGTTAATCGATTTTTCATGGTTTCTCCTTGAAAGAAAAACAAATCCTTCATAAACAAGTTTAGTTATCGACCTACGCGCGTAGTTAGCGCGTTATGATTCCAAGAAAAAACGACATAAATTTAGAGAAATGATTCTGAGGAACCTCCTGACTTTTTTTGTGCTGTTTTACTCCTGTACTGTCTTTAGCAATGACATTACGCTTTACGCTACAGAATTCCTCCTTCCTTCAACTATTACGCCTGTTGCACAAAAAACGATTGATACGGTAAAAAAGGCAATTTATCCGAAACAGTTAAAAATAAGGGTGCTTCAGTCTATTGATGAAATCGATGAAGTTCTTCGTTCGAAAGAAGCCCCGATAGCCATTGTCGGTGCAACAACGTATTTACGTCATAGAAAGGACGGCATGCGAGATATTGCCACCCTAATATCAAACTTGCAGCCGGATCCGGATCACTCCGTTGGTGCCTTGTTAGTTGTCAAAAAAGACTCAAATATCAATTCGTTGAAGGAATTAAAGGGAAAGCGTTTGGGGGCAAACCATCCTGACGGCTTTCAGGGTTTGACAGTGGTATACAAGGAATTAGCGGATCAAGGTTACGCTTGGGACAAATTCTTTTCAGATATTAAATTCTACGGACTGGATCCTTACAAAAGAATCGCGGCACTGCAACGGGGCGACGTTGATGCCATTACGTTAAATGCTTGTTTTTCAGAGAGGGAAGCCAAGAAGGGTAAGGATGTTCTTGCTGGGCTAAAGCCTATAAACGTCAAAGAGAATAAGAGTACGAACTGTCTCACCAGCACCTCTCTTTATCCCAGTTGGAGCTTTCTTGTTTCTCCTCATTTAGATACTCAAACTATCGTAAATATTGCTAATGCGCTTTATGCAATGCAGCCGACTAAAGATGGGGAAAGATGGACAATTGCTAGTGATTTTAGATCTGTGGATGAATTGTTCAAGACTCTTAAAAGAGGTCCTTATGCTTACTTGAACGAATGGACTGCAGAGAGGGTTTGGAAAGAACACGGAAATTCTATTCTCCTATTAACAATTCTTTTCTTCGTCTTTATTTGGCATTATTTTCGTACTCGCTATCTTGTTACAGTTAGAACAGCCCAGCTGAGAAAATCGCTCGTTGAACAAAAGAAGCTTTTGCGCTTTAACAATCAGCTTCGCGACCGGTACGATACTTCTCGGAGGGCTTTAATTGTTTCACAGCTATCAAGCCTTTTTGCCCATGAGTTAAGCCAACCGCTTTCTGGAATATTGCTTTACTTAAGATCTCTTAAAAGACTCTTGAATCAAAATAAATTGCAGGAAGGACAAATAAATGAAGCATTAGAGCAGGCAACGGAAAGGGCAAAGAAAGCTCATGAGTTGGTGCAGTTAGTCCGAAGCTACGCTAAATCAGATCGAAAAAAATTCGAAAAGATGGATGCAGTTGAGGTTTTAGTTTCAGTTCTTGAAAATTTGAAAAAATCCGGAGAATTAGACGATATCGGAATTCAGTTGGATACCTCTTCGTCAGAAAAGGCTGAAATTGAAGGGCATCGGCTGGAGTTGGAAATTGTATTCACAAATATTTTGAATAACAGCGTTAAAGCCATTAAAAATATCAAGAAACCTGAGATTCGAATATCCGTGACCCAAGATTCAAAAGGTCGCTGCATTATCTCCTTTGCAGATAATGGACCAGGGCTATCGGAGCAAGCGTTAGAGAATCTCCGAATGACGACACCATTAGCTTCCTCAACCGGCTTGGGGCTAGGACTGACAATTGCCAAAGGAATTGTTGAAGAGCATCGCGGCAAGATTTCATTTTCTCTCTCTCAATCTGGTTCCTTGATCGTAAAGATAATTCTTCCTCTTTTATCGTTGGGTGGGGGTAAATGTCTTATGCCCTAAATTCTTTATATAAGGGCATGCCTAAGCACC
>ENA-OPSV01001227-OPSV01001227.1-human-gut-metagenome-genome-assembly--contig:-NODE-1227-length-18208-cov-3.433041_pt1 | contig 18208 bp, 8 predicted proteins | sample MGYA00241460_ERZ501912 | MGnify/ENA primary metagenome ERZ501912 (study PRJEB25962, sample SAMEA2042402) | human gut metagenome | biome: human gut; feature: human-associated habitat; material: faeces...
TTATCTCTATCATAAGGTGGGCACATGCCGTTACATTATCATGATTTTATCACGCCAAAGTCATCAGGCAATGCAGCCATCGGCAAAGCTGTTGCGCTTGGCTTTCTCTTTCTGCTGGTTGCGCTTGGCGATGATTTCTTTGCTCAGGCCAATACGGTTGGTCTTGAAGTGGAAGAACGGGCGTTCCGGTACGGTGAAAATCTCCACCGGACGCATGTAACGTTCCGGCAGGCAGGCATTGATCTTATCGCGCACATCGTCCAAGGTGTAGCCATCTTTGAGCTGGACGTACAGGTACGGCAGGAAGCAGCCCTCGTGCTCATCATCCGGCACGATAACAAAGAACTCGTCCTTGATGCCCTTGATGTCAGCATCAGCCACGATGTTCTCCAGCGGCTGCACCATCAGATCGCCGCCGCCAAAGCGCGGGGATGCGCCGCGGGTCATCGTGTAGAGCACACCGTCCTCGGACATATAGCCAATATCGCCGGTGTGCAGCCAGGTCTTGCCGTCTGCGTGAACCTGCAGTGCCTTGGCGGTTGCTTCGGGGCGGTCATAGCCCAGCATCACGCCGGGGCCCGTCATGCAGATCTCACCGGGGGTATTGTAGGTCAGCTCTTCCTGGGTGCCGGGCTTGAAGATGCTGATGACGCTGTGGATCATCGGCACACCAACGTTGCCGTCACGCACCGGGAACGGAGCCATGGGCAGAGTGGCGTTGGAGCCAGCCTCGCTGCTGCCGTAGCCGGCAGTAAAGCGCAGGTTGCAGTTATGCTGCTTGAGGAACTCCTCAACATTGCGCAGCTGCTTGTTGTTGAATGCCTCGCAGCCGGCGCCGATGGCCAGCATGTGGGACATATCATAGTCAGCCGGAAGACGCTTGCTGCGGCGGATAACCTCCACAAACATGGGGATCAGGGGCCAGTTGTTGGGGCGGTAGCGCATCATTTCCAGGTCAACATCGTACACATCCACAAACGGATCCAGAATGAGCAGCATACCGCCGGCCAGGGGCAGCAGCATCATGGAAACCACAACAGCGATCAGAGCCGGGGGCAGGATGGTCAGCAGCCAGGTGGGGCGGAATTTATCCGAAGCGCCATAAAAGTTCATCTGGGCCAGCACGCCGATGATGCTGTGTGCAGAATGGATGACCTGCTTGGAAGGGCCGGTGGAACCGCTGGTGTAGGCGCGCAGCAGCGGGCGGTCAATGTTGACAGGAGCGGGCACAAAGCCGCGAAAACGCTGGCCCATGTTACAGAAATCAGCCCACATCATGGTATCAGAGCCACGGGCGGGAACATCCGGATACAGGGCATCCAGGGAATGCTGCAGGTAAACCGGCATAGCGGCGCGGTCGCCGCTTTCCAGAGCGGGAACGATAACATAGGTATTCACGTTGGTCTGCTCACGGTAGGCTTCGATTTCGGCCTTGGAGAAGAAGTCGTGAACAAAAATCACCTTGGCATTGGCTTTCTGAACAGCTTCAATGTTTTCTTCCAGGGTGTTGTCACGGCACAGCAGCGAAGCGCCGATGCGCTCGGCTGCCAGCAGCAGATAAATGAATTCCGGCACAGAACGCAGGAACACGGGGATCTGGTCCCCCTGCTTGACGCCAAGCACCTGCAGAGCGCGGGCGGTGGCGTCCACCTTACGGAACACGGTACCCCAGGTGATATCCACGCCATAGTAGTGCATGGCAACCACGTTAGGGTCTGCAGCGCGCACGGAGAGGTACTGCTCTACGGTGCAGGCCGGAACCTGGATACCGCGCAGAACATCTGGATAGAACTTCATCCAGGGGCGGTCAATGCTGGGCTTGCCAGTCAACATCGCGTTTTCATTCATTGCAATTTCCTCCAAATGTCTTTCCCTTATAGTTGCAGGGAAATAAATTATCCAAATCAAATCACGCCAAACCTTTATGGCGCTTTCCCCTGCTGTGCACATCGTTGCACAGCGTCGCCGAACCATAATGCTATAATTATCTTCGGTGCTGAACATAGTATACCATTCCTGTTTACGGAAAGCACGAGAATCCCATGGCACAAATTTCCAGAAATTGATTCCGCATGATTCACTTTTTTCACATGGATTTTCACGCTTTGGCATGGAGTTTTCTTGCAATTTCATTTTCCTCGGTGCAACAAAAGCCCCAGCTGCCGCAGCAGCCAGGGCTTTATGTTTATGCGTATGTATGTTGTATTTTTAGATTTTGTTCATCCAGTTCTCTTGCAGTTCTTCCATTTCATCACTTTTGGCGCGGGTAATCAGATGGATTCCCTGCAGGACATGATGGATGTGCTCCGCAATGGCGTTGCGCTCTTTTGTCACGTTCTGGTCATCCAAATTCCAGACCTGATCAAAATATTCACTCAGGCGGTCTTCCATCACACTGTTGTTGACCATTGCAATCCGGTTGATGGGGCAGTTGTTATCCAGCCGAAGATACGATGCAGCGCCAGAAAGAAACACATTGGGGTCTGCCACATACTGGAAATCGTTCACAATGCGGCCGCTGATCAAGCGGAATTCAAGTTTTTCACGCTGCTTGCAAAGCTGCAGCACATAGCTGACGCACCGGCTGCGCTGATCCGGGGTAAGGCTGACCTTGTAACTGAAAAAGTCCAGCTCGCCGGAAACCGCCATGGAGGAAAATGCAGCTTCATAAATCAGGATGCGGATGTTTGTTTCCTCCACCACACCTTTGGCAAGGTTGTGTACGCTACGCAGCTCCGCAGGGGTAGCACCCAAAAAATCTTTCAGCTCGGCCTCGTGGGCGGTCAGGATCTCTTCAAACAAGTCATCCGGCAGCAGAAGCTCATTCAGGTGGCCGAACATCCACCGCAGATTGGAGGCCAGCAGCGTGTGCATATAGTCGTACTGGCTGATCAGCTGGCGCATGCTGGTATCGCGGAAAAGCTGGTCATCCCGCACGCAGAGCTTGGAGAAGTTATCATACAGGCTTTCGCAGTTCTGCGGGTCCTCGGTGGCGGTAACGGCAGCGCAGCGGCTGTGGCTGCCCAGCAGGCCGGTAATGGCAAAATCGCCCTTGACCACAAACACCGCGCGCCCGGCAGCCGCGGTGCTGCCAAACAGCTTGAAATGAATATGGCTGAAGTTGGTCAGCACGTTGATAATGAGCGCGGCATCATAGATGGGGTCCCATTTTTCGCGGCTGATATCGATCATCAGCTTGAAATAGACGTTATCATAGCTGCGCTGGTCCACCAGCTGGCCGTTTTGCAGGTTGGCAACTTTCAGGCGGTATTCGCGCGCCATTTCCATCAGGTCCATCACAGCCACAATGTCCAGCTGGCTGACGCGGCGCAGCACGGGGTGCGCCATTTTGGTCAGGTATTGCAGCATGTTCAGCTCGGCCCAAAAGTCCGTATAGGGGCCAATGCGCGCCTCGCCGCTGTCCAGTTCCTCTTGCAAATAATCATATTCAGCAATCAGGTTATCATAAATGGCGGCTTTCAGGTCACTGGGGATGCTAACGCTGTATTCCCGCAGCAGCAGGTCACGGCCATCATCGGTGGCTTCATCCACCACGCAGGCACTGATGCCCTCCATCACGCGCTTTTCAGTCTTTTTGGCAGGCAGCATGCGGCCGCTGACCCATTTGCTGATATAGGAAACATCGTATTGCAGGCGCTTGGCCAGGGTATAGTTCTTGACCTCCGCAACTTCCAGCAAATGCTCCAGCAGAATGCTGAATCTATTTTTATCTTCCATTGCACCAAATCCTCTTCACCCATTTAGTTTACACTTTTCTTTTATTCTATTATACAAGTTCCATATTTCGATTGCAAATTCAAATGATAACAGGTAAGGAGAAAACGAAGAAAATATATTAAAATCTTTCACAATTCGCGGCCGCATTCTTTGGCATTCATGCCAGTTTGTTGTTTTTTTGTTGTTTGAACTGACAAAGTTTGTTTGTTCTGCTTGTGATATCCTCCAAAAATTATACTTCGCGCGCCATAGTTACCAAATTTAGCCGCAGCTTTTTAGTAGGTTTTGCCCTTGCACCGGCCTGATGTGTTCGCCATGTTTTTGTGTGTTGCCTTTATTATGCGGGTAAGGTAAATTGCGATTTTTTAATCGTGTACTATTTCTAGCTTTCGGCGGGGTGGGGTCCCCCGCCCTACTGGCCTGGCAAATATTTCGCCGAACCTATGCCCACAAATACAAAAATGCCGCAGCAGACTGTTACATCTGCTGCGGCATTTTTATTTAGAGGTTAATGGGCTGGTTACAGCTCATTGTTCGGCTGTGGGATTACTGCAGAACGCCGGTGTTCTTATCAAAGTGATAAGTGCGGCCATCGATGACTGCATCGCCCTTAGCCATGGTGCCATAAATCGGGTCGAAATAGTAACGCTTGTCAGCGCTCCAGCCCTTGATCATGTGGCCCTGTGCATCGTAACGGACCCACTTGCCGGTACCATCGGCGCGGTCAGCCCACTGGCCAGCTTCGGATTCCTGATAGACATCCTTGCTGGTGGCTTTCTTGCCCTGGTCAACGGCATCCAGCCAGTACCAAGCGTCGGAAGCCGGGTCGTAGATTTCCTTGCCGCGGCCATCCAGGCCCTGGCGAACGCCCTTTTCGTACCAGAAGTCAGCGCCGTTGATGGTCAGCCACTGGCCGTCCAGAGCGATACCGGTGTACTCGTCAAATGCGCAAGGTACACCGTCAATATCGCCTGCGCCCTTAGCCATAGCGCCGGTGATCAGGTCAAAGTAGTAGGTGCCCTTATCGGTCGTCTGCCAGCCCTTGACCATGTGGCCGTTCTCATCGTAACGGACCCACTTGCCGGTGCCATCGGGCTTATCAGCCCACTGGCCGGCGGCGGATTCCTGGTAAACGTCCTTGCTGACGGTCATTGCGCCGCCCTGGACAGCATCCAGCCAGTACCAAGCGTCGGAATCGGGATCATAGATCTCTTTGCCGCGGCCGGTGGTACCCTGCTTCACGCCCCTTTCGTACCAGTACTTCTTGCCGTTTTCTTCAACCCAGCCGTTCTTCTCGCCGTACTTGGCGGTGTAGTCCTTGCCGTTGAAGTTGACAGCAGCGGTGGTAACGCCGCTGGTCTGCTTTACCGTTGCATCCACGAACTGTGCGCTTGCGCAGTTCTTATCGGTGCAGGTAAAGACAGCCATTGCGGTAATGGTGGTCTTTTCAGCAGCGCCGTGAGCGGTGCGCGTTTCGGGTTCAGTAGACGGTGCCTCTCCAAAGGTTGCTTCAATCTTCACATGGTTTGCAGGCATAGTGAAGGTATACTCGCCGCCACCGTCATTCACAGCTTTCGTAATATTGTCGCTGGTATTGCCAACATAATACATCGCCTCGGTCAATACGTAGTCGGTACCATTCGGCTTGATGGCAGCTGTAACTTTTGTACCTTCCGCAAAGCGGGTCTCACCATCATCAGTAAATGTGACAGTGCCCTCGCCCTCCACCTTAACTTCAATGCCATACTTAACAACCGTAAACTGTGCGGCAACGGTCACATCAGCAGCAGGCATTTCAAAGGTGTAGGTTTTGCCTTCCTCGACGGTAGTATACGGAACATCGGTATTCTCGCTGTCCTTAATCACCAAACCATTTTTTGCCAGCTGTGCAAGCGTATACATGTCATCAGCCGGGGTAACGGTCAGAGTAACAGTATCGCCAGCTTCCACGTCAGTGATCTTGTCAGCCTCCACCTTGCCGTGATCGCTGTTGTTGATCGTAACGCTGTAGGTTTTAGCCTTAACAGGCTCAAACGCAGCGCTAACGGTAACATCGGCAGCGGGCATCTCGAAGGTGTAGGTGTTTTCCTTACCGTCTACTGCCTTAAAGTCGTTAATTTCTTTCTTCGTTCCGCCATCCGTATAAGTAGCTTTCAGGCTGCCGTCCGTGTACTTAAAGTTGGTATTCGGGGTAACGGTAACAGTAACAACATCCTTCGCAGCTGCGGTTTTCTGCTCTACGCCCACAGTGCCGTTTTCAACAGTATCCGCCACAGTAACGTTATACTTCTTAACCTCTTCAAACGCTGCGCTGACAGTTGCATCGCCAGCGGGCATTGCAAAGGTGTAAGTGTTGGCCTTTTCTGTGTCAGGAGTTGCTTTCAGGGTCTGATTGTCGCCGTAAGTAACCACCACACCGTCAGCCGTCAGGGTATAGCCATCCTTCGGGGTAGCCACAACGGTAACGCTGGTGCCCTCAGCAACCTTATCCAGGTCAGCTTCGGGGCTGGTGATCTTCAACGTATCCTTGTTAGCATCGGCCACCTTGACCTCATAGGTCTTAGCGGCTTTGGTAACACTGATGGCCACATCGCCGTTCGGCATGGTGAAGGTGTAAACCGTCTTAGCCTTTTCGGTGGTAGCCTGGGCTGCGGCTTCGTCCTGCGCTGCTTCCTGAACTTCAGTCAGAGCAACATCGGTATCGCCGTTCTTTGCGGTAACGGTAACGATATCGGTGCCTTCCTTTTCTACGGTCAGGGTAACGGTATCGTCCTTGATGTAGGTTTTGCTGGTGGTGCCCAGGGTCAGGGTAACGCCTTCAACTGGATCGGGCAGGGTAACGGTGTGGGGGGTGCTTTCGGTTGCGGTATGGCAATCAGAGCACAGGTACACATTGTTGCCAACGGACTTGGTTTCCAGCTCGTCCAGCTTCCAGGTATGGCCCTTGGGCAGTGCGCCGTCAGCGTACTTCTTTTCACCCTTGGTCAGGCCGTACCTGGTGGTGCGGGCCTGAGTGTAAGCGGGGGTATCGCACCATGCTTCAACGGAAACATCGGTGGTTGCGCCGCTGTTCAGGTCGCTGACCATGTCGGACATCGGCATGGTTTCAACCAGGTTAGCGCACCACATGAACTCTTCGTTCTTGTTCTTCTCGTCAGCGCTGCCCATGTTCTGGTTGTAACTCGGGTTGTAGTTCCAGGACTCGGTCTTGTAGCTCTTACGGTTTGCATAAGAAGTGCCGGAGGCATCGGTCTTAACAACCGGCTTGCCATCGGAACCCAGCTCGTCCAAGCTCTTATAGGTGTTGGACAGGTTGGTGCCGACAGAAACGACCAGCTGATCTTTGGTGGTGTTGATGCCGGTGATCACAGTCTGGCCCTGCTGGGTGGTGGTAGCAAAGCTGTAGCTGTCACGCAGGGTCAAGCCCGCCAGAGGATGGTTCATGAAGGTGCCCAGATACTTCACACTGCTGGTATCCTGGGCGCTATCCATGATAACCATGCTCATGCCGGGAAAGTGGGTATCGGGAACCATGTTGCCGTCCTTATCCTTGGTCAGCTTAATGCCGCCATAGACGGTGTTGTATTCCTTCACTTCTTCCACTGCGCCGGTGGTCGGGTCCATACGGTAGATGGCGTTGTTGACGTTGAAGTACAGCTTGCCATCATACAGTGCGGTAGAGTGTACCAGTGCGGGGTAGATCCGCTTTGCAGCAGCGTCTGCCAGGCACTCGGTGTTCAGGTTGTTTTCAACCTTGGCATGCTTATCTTTTGCACTGGTATCGATCTTATAGATGGTGCCAGCTTCGGCCAGGACCTTGGCATTGCTGTCGTCATCATTGAAGTTGCTGCTGGTTTCCTTCAGATCGTTGTAGTACATCAGGATGATATCAAACGGGTCATCCGTCTTGGTAAAGCTGCTCATGCTGAAGCCGCCGGGTCTGCTGCTGGAATCCTCTTTGCGGATATAGTAGTTCGCATTACGCGGACGTGCTTCCAGAGTATCGGGGCCCTGGTTCTGCATCTTCTTCATGAACTGCTGCATCTGGGAGTTGTTACCAGAGCTGCCGGAACCAGAGTTGCCGCTGTTGCCGTTCTCGGACTGCTGGCGGCGCATGTTGTTATACAGGTTCTGGTTGGTCGTGGTATCAACGTAATAGAAGTAATTATTGTCGAAGTAGATGGGGCTGCAGATAGAGGTGAACCAGGTATCCTCGTAGCAGGTATCGGTGTAACGGGTCTCGTTCTTGTTCTCCGCCTTGGTGTAAGAGTAATGCGGCTTGCCGTTGTTCAACACAACATTGCCGTCATCATCCACATCGGGATTCTTGTTCTTGGTGTAGGTGTAGCCATCGTACAGCGAGTCAATGTAATCATAGTACTTGCTGTAACGGCCTTCCAGACCGGAGGGAGAAACCAGGAAGTTGACATGGCGCATGTCGCCTGCGTTCTCAACGCGGGTCTGGGCCATGCACTCGGTGTTCACGTCGTCATAGCAAACGTCAACATAGTACCAGTTCTTGTTGGCTTCGCCGGTGGTCATCGTAGCAGAGTTGCTGTCGCCCTGCAGCTTGTTGACCTTGACTGCGTTGAAGTAGTGGACGTTGTTGAACATGCCGCCGCCGAACGCATTACCGGCAACACTGGTATCAGAAGTATCGCAGTAATACAGGATCTGGGCAAAGTCAACAACAGCGTTATCGCCTACTTCATCGGGGGTCTTCCAGCTGCCGTCATCATTCTTATAGATGCTCTTGTTGTCAGGCAAATTCTGGACCATGTAGTTAAATGCAGCTGCATAGCCCAGGCAGATGCAGCCATACTCAACGCCCTTAGCGCCGATCTCGCCGCCCAGCAGGGCGCCGAAAGCAGTCGTCTGGATAGGATCGTTGTTGCCGCCGCCGGTGATATCGCCCATGGAGCCCATATCGAATTCTGCAACCTGGGAGATCCAGTCGTGCAGGATCAGCAGCTTGGTAACATAGTCAGCGCTGTCACCCAGCTCGGCAACCTGTTTCAAGCCTTCATTACGGATGGCTTTCAGAGCTTCGCCATAGTTCATGACGTAAGACATGAACGCCTGCGGCAGCATGTTCAGCATGAATGCCATGGTGGTCGGCGGGACATCATCGTTCGGATCAATGCTGCACAATATCTTGATTGCGCCCATGGTGCCGGTGATGCTGCCATCCTCGCCCTGCTTCTGAACGCCCTTGGAGGTCCAGAACGGGGCAACCACGCCGAAGTACTCTGCTTCGTCCTGGTTGAACTGCGACAGCTGGAAGTAGTAGTAGTTCATCTGCGCAGTCGAGACATCGTAAGTATTGGTGACCTGGTTGCCCTGGTCGTCCACATACACGGCAGTCTTCTGGCTGTCGTACAGCAGCAGGCTGTTCTTGCCCTTGTTGTCGCCGCTCTGATAGGTGAAGTTCACCTTGCTTGCGTCAACCGGGTTGTTCTGCATATCGTACCAGTTGCCGCCGTCCATTGCGGACACCAGGGTAACGCCGGTGCCGCCGGAGGTGGTATCCAGGGTCGGGGTGCCGCCCACATTGATGTAGACGGAATTGTCATTCTGGTCTACCACAACGCTGACCGGCATGGTCATTACCGGCTGGGTTTTGATTTCTTCGCCGCAGACAGCGCACTTGAAGGTGACGCTGGTGCATTCCCAGTCAATGGTAACGGGAGCGCCGGCAGAAATTTTGCCGGTTTCGCTGTCATAGAACAGCTGGGCGTTGCTGTAGTCAGCGGCCAGCTCGCCCTCGATCTTCTTCATTTCCCAGTTGAAGGTAGCAACAAAGTTGCCATCTGCATCCTTGGACACGACATGGCTCTGGCAGGGCAGGGCGGCAATGTCGTCGGTGCGGGTGGTGGGTTCCTTGTATTCCTTCTTAACCGGGCTCTTGTCAGCGGGCACGCTGGCAGAGTAAACGGTCTTGCCGGCAACGCCGGGCTTTGCCTCGGTGGTATCCTTGGTTACGGTGCCTTCTACCTTCTGGTAGGCATCGCCCTTTTCACAGGTATACACAGCGGTGTAAGCCCAGCCGTCATCGGTCTTGGTCCAGTAACCATCGGGGGTTTCTTTCCAGGTATGGGTATGGCCATCCTCCGGGTTGGTGTCATTCCAGTACCATTTCGGCTCGCCATAGGTATGGCCGTCCGCAGCGGCGCTGGCGGCAAAGGTATCGGAGTTTTCAGCAACGTAAGCCTGTGCGTAGCTGTCAGCCTGCTGCGCAATCACTTCATCATCGCTGTTGGTCATGGACTCCATCGCAGAGGTCATGCCGGAGCTGCCGGTAAAGGTAACGGCGGTCACAACGCCTGCGGCGTTCGTCTCATAGCCCAGGTCGGTAACGGCGCTGGACAGATGATACGTTTTGATGGTGGCAGCCATCACCGATGCCATCTCGTCCTTGTTCAGGCCATAGGCTTCGGTGTTGATCTTGCCGGCTGCGGCGTTGGCGTACATAGCATCGGCCAATGCATTTTCCAACGCTGCAAGGCTCATGCCCGCCTTGCTCTGTGCAGTCGCTTCCAGCTTGGCATCATCCTGCTCCAGTTCATGCACTTCGCCCTGGGCAGCCAGCGTTTGGGCTGTCTGCTTGATCAGGTCTGCGGTGCTGGTGAACTTGGGCAGGGACTGCACAGCGCTGGCCGCGCTTGCTGCGCTAGCTGCAACAGACTGCGCTACCGAAGAATCAATCTTGGTAGTTTCGGCTGCTGCGGGAAGCGCCACGCTTTGGGCAACCATGGCTGCTGCCAACACGGATGCACCAAAACGCTGAAGGTTTTTCTTCATAGTTTTATCCTCCCTTAAGTGTTACTACTTTCCCCTTTTGTGTGAAAAGTGGTACGGCAGATGTGCGGCACTTTGCAGGTGTTGATTGCAAAACGCCTGGTTGTGCTCCCCTCGGTCTGGCGATCCCTTGCCGGGCTGCGGCCTGCTTTTGGGGCTTTTGGCCCCGGCACAGCGGCTGACAAAACGTTGTACCGGCTGCATGCCTTGATCCCGCAAATGATAACCATTCCGACACATCTAAGTATATACATTATATCACAGTTGCCAGAATTTGCATAGTTAATTAGAGCGGTTTCTATGTAAATTTTTGTCCTTGAATCAACTGAAACCTGTTTTTCGCACATTATTTGCGCTGCGGTGCGGTGACCCTTTGGCGGTATTTATTAACATTTTTGAATGGTTTATTCCTGATTTTATCAAATGATTAAACATTTACCCCGATAATGTTCTTTGCAATCTCTTAATCCAATCACCCGGTATTGTGATCGCGCATTTTTTGCCATTTCGGTTTGGCTTGTTGTTGAGAGATTTGGCAGAGATTGGAGGAAACTTGAAGGGAAAATTGGAGGTTGAGAATTGCCCATTATAAATTGTACCGTAGAGAGCGTTCCTGACCGTTCCGAAAACTTAGGGATAGATCAATCCTTACCCCTTAACCGCGACCTGAAATACACCTTCCCAAGGTAGGGCGGTGTGAGTGCCCCCTCCTGCTCCACTTTTTCAAAGTTCCGAATGGTGTCCTCTCCCCTATCTACAATTCCTGATGTTTTCATGATGCGTTCCTTGGTCTTCCACACCCGGCCTTTGCCCCCTCCCCGTCCCCATAAGTCGTACACAACAAAAAGGCCCCTGCCTTAACAGCAGGAGCCTTGAAAGCTATATCACAAGCCGAAAATTACTTCTCGATCTTGGAAACAACGCCGGAACCAACAGTGTGGCCGCCTTCGCGGATAGCGAAACGCATGCCTTCTTCCATGGCAACCGGGGTGATCAGCTCAACGTGCATATCAACGTTGTCGCCGGGCATGCACATCTCAGTGCCTTCGGGCAGGGTGATGATGCCGGTAACGTCGGTGGTACGGAAGTAGAACTGAGGACGATAGTTGTTGAAGAACGGGGTATGACGGCCGCCCTCTTCCTTCTTCAGGACGTAAACATGGCCATCGAAAGTGGTGTGGGGATGAACAGAGCCGGGAACAGCCAGAACCTGGCCACGCTCGATCTGGTCACGGTCAATACCACGCAGCAGAGCGCCGATGTTGTCGCCAGCCTGAGCGAACTCAAGGCTCTTGCGGAACATTTCCAGACCAGTGATGGTGGTGGTCAGCTTCTCTTCCTTCAGACCAACGATTTCCATCTGATCGCCGACATGAGCAGTACCACGCTCAACACGACCGGTAGCAACGGTGCCACGGCCGGAGATGGTCATAACGTCCTCAACGGGCATCAGGAACGGCTTATCAGCAGCACGGTCCGGGGTCGGGATGTAGCTGTCAACAGCGTCCATCAGCTCCCAAATGCACTTGTATTCCGGAGCATCGGGATCCTTGGAAGTGCTCTCCAGAGCCTTCAGAGCGGAACCACGGATGATCGGGGTGTTGTCGCCGTCGAAATCCTGGCTGTCCAGCAGTTCGCGAACTTCCATTTCGACCAGGTCGAGCAGCTCTTCGTCGTCAACCATATCGCACTTGTTCAGGAACACAACGATCTTGGGCACGCCAACCTGACGAGCCAGCAGGATGTGCTCACGGGTCTGCGGCATCGGGCCATCGGTTGCAGCAACAACCAGGATAGCGCCGTCCATCTGAGCAGCACCGGTGATCATGTTCTTGATGTAGTCAGCATGGCCCGGGCAGTCAACGTGGGCATAGTGACGCTTCGCGGTGTGGTACTCAACGTGAGCGGTATTGATCGTGATACCACGAGCCTTCTCTTCAGGAGCCTTATCGATGCTGGAGTAATCCATGAAATCGGCGTCGCCCTTCAGAGCCAGAACCTTGGTGATAGCGGCAGTCAGAGTGGTCTTGCCGTGGTCAACGTGACCGATGGTACCGATGTTGACATGCTCCAAAGAGCGGTCAAATTTTTCCTTTTCAGCCATTGGAAGTATCCTCCTTTAATTCAAACAGATAAAATAGCCTGTTGTAAGGCTATCATACTAGATTTTTCAAGAAAAATCAAGTATTTTGCGCGAATTTGTGCAGAATCAGCCCTTATTGCGCTCGGTCATGATCTTATCTGCAACACTCTTGGGAACCTGCTGGTAATCAGCCGGCTCCATGGAGTACTGGCCACGGCCCTGGGTCTTGGAACGCAGGTCAGTAGCGTAACCGAACATCTCGGACAGAGGAACCATAGCGGTGACACGGGCAGTGCCATCAGTGGATTCCTGGTTCTGGATCGCGCCGCGGCGGCTGTTCAAGTCGCCAATGACGTTGCCCATATACTCGTCAGGAACAACAACGTCAACCTTCATGATGGGCTCCATAATGACGGGGTCAGCCTTCTTCATAGCATCCTTGAATGCCATGGAGCCGGCGATGGAGAACGCCATTTCAGAGGAGTCAACTTCATGATAGGAGCCGTCCCACAGAGTGACCTTGACATCCACGACAGGATAGCCAGCCAGAATGCCGGACTTCATCGCGCCCTGGATACCGTTGTCAACAGCGGGGATGTATTCCTTCGGGATAGCGCCGCCAACAATACCGTTGACAAACTCATAACCCTTACCCGGGTTGGGCTCAATCTTGATCTTAACGTGACCATACTGGCCCTTACCACCGGACTGACGTGCGTACTTGGTTTCCTGGTTAGCATCCTTGCGGATGGTTTCACGGTAGGCAACCTGAGGTGCGCCAACGTTAGCTTCGACCTTAAACTCGCGGAGCAGACGGTCCACGATGATTTCCAGGTGGAGCTCGCCCATGCCGGCGATGATGGTCTGACCGGTTTCTTCATCGGTCCAGGTACGGAAAGTCGGGTCCTCTTCAGCCAGCTTAGACAGGGCAATGCCCATCTTCTCGCTGCCAGCCTTGGTCTTGGGCTCGATGGCAACGCGGATAACCGGCTCGGGGAAGTTCATGGACTCGAGGATGATGGGATGCTTCTCATCGCACAGGGTATCACCAGTGGTGGTGTTCTTCAGACCAACAGCAGCGGCGATATCGCCAGCGTAGCAGATGTCGATATCCTTACGGTTGTTTGCATGCATCTGCAGGATACGGCCGATACGCTCGTCCTGATCCTTAACAGAGTTGTAAACAGTGGTGCCAGCCTCAACGGTACCAGAGTACACGCGGAAGAAGCACAGCTTACCGACATACGGGTCAGTCATAATCTTGAATGCCAGTGCAGAGAACGGCTGATCATCGGAAGAAGTGCGATCTTCTTCCTCGCCAGTCTCCGGGTTGGTGCCCTTGATGGCCGCAACGTCGGTCGGAGCGGGCATATAATCAACGATTGCATCCAACAGTTTCTGAACGCCACGGTTCTTGTAAGAAGAGCCGCAGACAACAGGAACGATCTCGTTGGAAATAGTAGCCTTACGCAGAGCAGCCTTGATTTCTCCCTTGGTCAGCTCTTCGCCGTCCAGGTACTTCATCATCAGCTCTTCGTCGGTCTCAGCAACAGCTTCGATCAGCTTGTCATGATATTCCTGAGCCTGTTCTTTCAGGTCTTCAGGAATTTCCTCAACGCGCACATCGTTGCCCATATCATCATAGTAGATATCGGCTTTCATGTCGATCAGATCGATGATGCCGCGGAAAGTGTCTTCCTGGCCGACAGGCAGCTGGATAGGCACACCGTTGGCATGCAGACGATCATGCATCATCTGTACGCAGCGGAAGAAGTCAGCACCCATGGTATCCATCTTGTTGACGTAAACCATGCGGGGAACCTTGTACTCGTCAGCCTGGCGCCAAACGGTTTCAGACTGAGGCTCAACGCCACCCTTTGCGGCCAGAACGGTAACAGAACCGTCCAGAACACGCAGAGAACGCTGAACTTCAACAGTAAAGTCAACGTGGCCCGGGGTGTCGATGATGTTGATACGATGACGGTTCTTTTTGAACAGAGCCGGATCGTGCTGGGTCTCGGTGTGGCTCCAGTAGCAGGTGGTTGCAGCGGAAGTGATGGTGATACCACGTTCCTGTTCCTGCTCCATCCAGTCCATCGTAGCAGCGCCGTCATGAACTTCGCCGATCTTATGGTTAATACCGGTGTAGTACAGAATGCGCTCGGTGGTGGTGGTCTTGCCTGCGTCGATGTGGGCCATGATACCGATATTTCGGGTCATTTGCAGGGATACGTCTCTCGGCGTTGCCATGGCTTAAACCTCCTCAGTAAGCAGATCAATAACGGTAATGCGCGAAAGCCTTGTTGGCTTCTGCCATCTTGTGGGTATCTTCGCGCTTCTTGACAGCGCCGCCAACATTGTTGGTAGCGTCGATGATCTCGGCGGCCAGGCGAGCGGACATGGTCTTTTCACCACGGCTGCGGCTGTACAGAGTCAGCCAGCGCAGGCCGAGGGTCTCGCGGCGGGCGGGGCTGACCTCCAGGGGAACCTGGTAGGTGGAGCCGCCGACACGGCGGGCCTTAACTTCGAGGCTGGGCATGATGTTTTCCATGGCCTTCTCGAACATTTCGAGAGGATCGTTGCCGGTCTTCTCTTTGACAGTCTCAAAAGCTTCGTAAACGATCTTCTGAGCGACGCCCTTCTTGCCATCCAGCATGATGCTGTTGACCAGACGGGTGACGAGCTTGGAATTGTAAATAGGATCAGCTAAGACATCGCGCTTAGCAATGTTACCTCTTCTAGGCATCTTTCTTCCCTCCTTCACAGAATGATATCATCGGTACTCGAAAGTAATAAAACTCCCGTTGTGTCACAAAGAGCTGACCTTACATAAACTGTTGCCCTCCGCACGTTTCTGCGGACTTGTTATTTATATAATGGAAAGCCGTTTATGGCGGTTCGTTCCTCAATTACTTCTTTGCAGCACCGGCCTTAGGACGCTTTGCGCCGTACTTGGAGCGGGCCTGATTACGGCCTGCCACACCCTGAGTATCCAGGGTACCACGGATGATGTGGTAACGCACACCGGGCAGGTCCTTAACACGACCACCACGGATCAGCACGACGGAGTGCTCCTGCAGGTTATGGCCGATACCGGGAATGTAAGAGGTGACCTCGATACCATTCGTGAGGCGGACACGAGCAACCTTACGCAGAGCAGAGTTGGGCTTTTTGGGGGTCATGGTACGAACAGCGGTGCAAACACCACGCTTCTGGGGGCTGTTCATGGTGGTGTACTGCTTCTTCTGGGAGTTGTAGCTCTTCTGAAGGGCAGGAGCAGTGCTCTTGGTTACCAGGACCTCACGGCCTTTGCGTACGAGCTGGTTAAAAGTAGGCATTTCTTTTCTCCTTTCTTGATTATTCCGCGCAGTTTTTTGCGGGGGTTGTGCTTCCATTTTGGCCGCACTTGACCCCTTAACTCACGCATTTATTATAATAGCGGATAAACCACGCTCTGTCAAGAGTATTCACAAAAAATATTTCAAATAATCGTGCAAGATGCTGATTTTCTGCACTGGGGGTTCTAATTGTGCGCTTAAGGTGTATCTGAAAACAAAGAATCAGATACACCCTCGGACTTTCCCCTGCTTATTTTGCAGCTTCCAGCTGTGCCACGCAGGCTTCGGCTTCGTCCAGAATGCGGCCGAACTTATCCAGGGCAGCATCCACCGGGGCGGGGGTGGTCAGGTCCACACCGGCATGGCGCAGCTCATCCAGCGGGTAAGCGCTGCCGCCCATGTGCAGGAACTCCAGGTACTTCTTAACAGCCGGTTCGCCGTTCTTCAGGATGCCCTCGGACAATGCCACGGCAGTGGAATAGCCGGTTGCATACTTATAAACATAGAACGGGCGGTAGAAGTGCGGGATGCGTGCCCACTCGTACTGTACTTCGTCATCCACAACCAGCTCCGGTCCAAAGTAGTCCACAATGAGCTTCTTGTACAGCTTGTTCAGGGCGGCGGGATTCAGGGCTTCGCCGCGCTCGGCCATGGCGTGGGCATCGCGCTCAAACTCGGCAAACATCGTCTGGCGGTAGACGGTTCCCTTGAAATTTTCGAGGTACTGATTCAGCAGGGCCAGGCGGGTTGCGGGATCCTGGTTCTTTTCTGCCAGCAGGTGCTCAATGAGCAGGTTCTCGTTGACGGTGGAAGCGACCTCTGCGACAAACAGGGTATAGTCGGCATACTGGGCAGGCTGGGTATGGCGGCTGAACCAGCTGTGCATGCTGTGGCCCATCTCATGCGCAATGGTGGAAACGCTGTCCAGCGTACCGGTAAAGTTGCACATGATATAGGGGTTGGAATCATAGCTGCCGCCGGAGTAAGCGCCGCCGCTCTTGCCCTTGTTGGGGAACACATCGATCCAGCGCTCGGCAAAGCCCTTGCGAACGATGGTGCCGTACTCTTCGCCCAGCGGTGCAACGGCATCCAGAACCATCTGCTTGGCCTGGTCATAGGTGTAATGGGCGCTGACGCCCTTGGTCAGCGGGGCGTACACATCATAGTAGTGCAGCTCGTCCACACCCAGGATGCGCTTGCGCAGAGCAACATAGCGGTACATATCCGGCAGGTGCTTGCGCACAGTAGCCACCAGGTTATCATAGACCTGGCCGGGCACGTTCTCCCCTGCCATGGACATGGCGCGGGAAGATTCATAATGACGGACGGAGGCTTCGGCGGCAGCGGTCTTGACAGCGCCGGAGTAAGAGGCAGCCAGCGTGTTGATGTGCTGGCGGAAGCTCTTGTAGTAGCTTTCAAAGGCATTCTTGCGCAGCACGCGGTCATTGGAGGTTTGCAGCAGGATGTAGTTGGAAGCGGTCAGCTCCACATCGTTGCCCTCGCCATCCTTGACGGAATCGAACACCATGTCGGCGTCTGCCAGGTTATCGGCAACATTTTTCGGGGTGCCGAATGCCTCACCGAAAGCAGCCAGCAGCTTTTCTTCCGGGGCGGTCAGGGTGTGAGGCTTTGCACGCAGCAGGTCTTCCAGAGCAAAACGATAGGGGGCAACCTGCTCGTCAGCCATGATGGCATCCAGGGTTTCCTGCGGCAGTGCCAGGATTTCCGGCTGAGCATAGGCGATGGTACCGACAGCCTTTACATATTTGGCGGTAGCGCGGGCATCCATGCTCTGGGCGTCATCAGCACGGGTATCCTCGCTCAGACGCAGGCTGGTGTAGACAGCCAGGTTTTCCAGTTCACGGAACACGCCGATTTCTGCATCATAAAATTCACGAATGCTGGCAGCGTTGTTCAGCTTGCCCTCCCAGGCAGCCAAAGCTTCAATTTTGGGGTCAATGGCGGCAAAAGCCTTTTCCCATTCCGCATCGCTGGCGTACATTTTGGTCAGGTCCCACTGGTACTGCGGGTCCATCTCTTTGCGTTCTTTCAATGCTTCCGACATGGCGGATTCTCCTTTTCTATATGGTGTCTTTCTGAGCCTGTCAGGGAAGCGTTCTCCCCTGCCCTCCATGCAGGCACCATTCATCCTGCACAGACAAACCCAGTATAAAAGTATTATACACCAAATGTTAGAAAAAACAAATCCGTTTTTATTTAAGGCAATACCGCACAATTCCCGCCTTACGGC
>ENA-OPSV01001243-OPSV01001243.1-human-gut-metagenome-genome-assembly--contig:-NODE-1243-length-18037-cov-3.979646_pt1 | contig 18037 bp, 16 predicted proteins | sample MGYA00241460_ERZ501912 | MGnify/ENA primary metagenome ERZ501912 (study PRJEB25962, sample SAMEA2042402) | human gut metagenome | biome: human gut; feature: human-associated habitat; material: faeces...
ACGATGAGGGCTGTACGAAGAGGTACCATAAAAAGTACTCCTAAAATACCACCGCAAAGCGCGATCAATGCGATAGATACAAAAGATGGAGCAGTAACTCCACTTCCCTTTTCTGATGCCCAAATAAAAATAGCAGGGATTGTAAAGATTGCTCCTGCTGCTAATGATTCACCTGCTGAACCAATTGTCTGTACCATGTTATTTTCAAGGATGGAATCTTTCTTTAAGATCACACGGATCACACCCATGGAAATAACTGCCGCTGGAATGGAGGCTGATACAGTCATACCAACTCTTAGCCCCAAATAAGCGTTTGCACCACCAAATATAACCGCCAGTATCATACCAAGGATTACTGATGTAACTGTAAACTCTGGTAATACTTTATCTGCGGAAATAAAAGGCTTAAAGTCATTTTTCTTTTCCATTTTTCTCTCCTATTTTCAATATATATTTCACTGTATCTCTCTATTATACTAAATCATACAAGAAAAAGAAACCCCTTCTTTTTCTTAAACTTCTTAACTTAGATTCCTCGCATTTTTTAATAAACAGTTTTGCTTTATGTGTTGTATAAAATGCATTATACATTAAAATAAATCAAGCATATTATCCAAATAAACTTCTTCTCTAACGCATATTTGGTATTCTGGTTTTACCATATAGTATAGTAGAAACTCCAAAACCAACGCACTTCCCAATCCACGTCCTTCAATTTTAAAATTCTCAAACCCCATTGGAAGATAAATTTTCTTTATATCATTAGCACTGATAAATCCTGGATTCTTCATTGCCTTTGAAAAACGATAGCCTTCCTTTGCATCTGGCGAGTTGCATTTGTGATCTGGTATCATTTCTCCTAAGTTTTTTCGACTGACTATTTCGTAGCATTGCTTTCTGTCTTTACATCCAAACCAACAGCATTCATTGCATAAAAATTCCACTTTATTTTTCTCCTGCTCCGAAAGCATGTTTAATTTATCAAATGCTTTATTTAACCGAAAATCTGGTACTACATACCGAAAATCTTCTTTCTTTACTTCTTGCAAAAATTCATTAAAATCCGTCAACACTTTTGTCGTAGAAGATACAAAATATAATCTTGGATAATTTATTTCCAAATACTTAAGCAATAAATCCGAATGGACGATCACTCCATTTCTTTTTTCTCCAACTTCTTCAAACATTTTGCATAGGATATTACATTTTTTATCTGTTAAATGTTCTTTTCTAAGTAAACTGTTGCTAAAAGTCAGTCTGGCTGAAATTCCATATTCCTGTGTAAGTTTTAAGACTTCTTCTGGATTATCAGATCCAAATCCTGCGCGTCCACCTCCCCAGAGACAATCTGCAGGAGAGCCATAGATGGAACTGATCTCACACCAGTCATAAAAGTATTCTCTGTGTTCCTTATATAATGGCAGAAAAGCACAATATAATTCATAAAATTCAAATAATCCTGGCAGGTGATAGTATACTTTTTTGTTTTTTCTTTGGCTCATTTGTTATTTCTCCCATTTCTGATCGTCATTTTTCATTCCTATTATTATAGTCATATTTTTCTATATTATGGTGACATGCTCCCACCACTTAAATCCCTGATTTTGAAGTGGGGCTTCTTGCTCAATGGCTCTACTGAGCCAAGTATCTACAAGCTATCCTCGCGTGCCCCGCGATTTTTATTAGTCCGGTTACGGACTTTTTATTGTGCTGTCATGCACATTCTGCAAAGATTCTTTTTCCCTCATTCATGATATTAACTGCTGCATTTGCATCGCGGTCCATTCTGTTACCGCATTCACAGTAATAAATCCTATCAGATAAAGACAATTCTTCTTTTTTATTTCCGCATACACTGCAAATCTTACTGGATGCAAAATAACGGTCTACTTTGATCAGATATTTTCCTCGTTCCTCCAGTTTATATTCCAGCATAGACAGAAACAGGCCATATCCATTATCATGTACACCTTTTCCAAGATGAAGTCCTCCTGCCATCCCTTTCAGATTCAGATCTTCCACGCATACTGCATCGAAGCTCTCAGCAAGACTGGCAAAGTATTTTCCGGATGGCTCCCTGCTGACTGTCACAGATTTCAGTTTCCATTTTTCTGATATCGGACGGTGAAGCTTCATTCTGACAGCCGTCATCTTAGGCAGTTTCAAATATTTTCCTTCCAGAAAGATATTTCCATTCACTACGTTTGTTGTATAAGATTTTCTTGATGACTTCTTTGATTTGAAACGCGGAAATCCTGCAGATGGTTCACGAAAAAACTTATGGAATGCGCTTTCCAGATGCAACTGTACATTTGCTAACGCCAATGAATCCACCTCTTTCAGCCAGGGATATTCTTTCTTGTAACTGGCTGGTGTGTTCCTTAACATCTTTTTTTCTTTTTTATAATGTTCCATTTTGTCAGCAAGCATACAATTATAGATGAAGCGACTGCAACCGATTGTTTTATCTATTTGCACACGTTGTTCTGCATTTGGATAGATTCTTATTTTTACTGCCCGATTTATTTTCCTCACCTTATTCCTACATATGAATGATTTCAATCATCATTTTTTGAACAATATGTTCTCTTTTTATTATTATAATACAATCCCAACATGCGAACAAGCGTTTTCTTTTTTGTTTATAAAATTACCACATTTCAAAAAAGAATTTTTACCGTATTTTTTTGCAATAGATAAAATGTACCACATTAAAAAGCCTGTTCTTGATAAGTTGGAAGAATCGTTTCGTGCTATACTAAATTCAAGTTAAACAACAGGAGGTGCAAAAAAGAAAGTCATTAAATTTGAAAGGATAAACAATATGAAACGTTCAAAAGACAAATTTTATATGAAACAGATTTTTGATTGTATTTCAGATGGAGAGATCATTGCAACTGGAAAGATTGCCAAAGAAATCGGATTGTCTGAGAAGTCAGTTAGAAATCGCTTAAATGAATTGAGTGACTTCCTATTAGAAAATAAGCTTGGAGAAATACAGCGGAAACCACGAGTTGGAATTTGGCTAGAAGCAAATGAAAATCAAAAAGAAGAAATACAGAAAATATTATCAGATGAAAATCTGCAAGTAGGAAATTATGATCCAAGAGATAGAGTAAATGAGACATTAAAGGTATTTTTTAATCTGCGTCCATGGCAGACAATGACAACACAGAAACTAGCTGAGAAGTTATTCTTAAGTGTCCCAACAATGCTGAAAGTATTAAAGGAATGCGAAGAATGGCTGGAAGTATACCACATTTCTCTTGTTAATGAAAGAGGAAAGGGATATCGGCTCAAAAGTGAAGAAAATGAATACAGGGTTGCATTAAAGAATCTGATCATGATGAAGAAACCAGGAGAAGAGATCAAAGAGAATATAGATTATTTCTTTTCTAACATTGATGTTTCTGCGATCAGAAAATGTATCATTCAAACAGAAAACGAATGGGATTACCATTTCACAGATGAATCATTTTATGAGATCTTAATTTATTGTTGCATTGCGTATAAGAGAAAAGAGCTTGCATTACCATTAGTCAGCGATTATTTTCCAGAGGAATTAAAAATCCTTAAGAAATATAATGAATATGCATTTACGGTAGCAATCTTTGAAAAATTAGAAGAAGTATTTCATGTACATTTTTTGATAGAAGATGTTTTGTTTTTATCAATTCAGATTTTGTGTTCAAAGTTTATTGGAATATCAGATGTAGATGTGACATTAAGGCAGGTAAAGAAATATGACAATAAATTGGTTGATTTTGTAGATCGCATGTTAAAGGTAATCAGAGATATTTTAGATGTTGATCTCACTTCAGATGAGAAAGTAAAAGAAAGCCTGATCATTCATTTAAGACCAACAATTTTCAGACTTCGTTATGGAACGCCACAAAAAAATGCATTGATTGATTTTATAAAAAAAGAATATAAGAATGTATTTCGTGCAAGCTGGGCAATCAGTATTTTGTTTGAAGAATATTATGGACTTCAGATTACAGAAGATGAAATTGGATATATCGTGTTATATATTCAGGCAGCGATCGAAAGAAAAAAACATCAGTACCGCACGGTAATGGTTTCTAATTTTAACATGGGTCATACACAATTAGTAAAAGAAAAGATTAAGAAATCTGTGCCAGAGATTGATGAAATTAAATTTGTAAGTATTCATGACTTTAAGATTGCGGATTATGAAGATTATGACATTATCATTTCGACAGAAGAGAGAAAAGAAAAAGATAAGAGAATTGTAGTCATTCCAAATATCTTAAATGAAACAGGAATTTCTACTTTGAGGGCACATTTAGACAATATGAATTCTATAATGATAGAAAATGCAACACCATTTTCACCAGAATGTTTTATTTTATTTTCACCGGAATTTATATTTACTGATCTGGAAGTCAAAACAAAAGAAGAATGTTTAAAAATAATGAGCCAGGCAATGGAAGAAAAGCATGTTGTTACAGAAGATTTTTATGATTCAGTTATGGATCGTGAGAGTAAAACAACAACAACGATTGGAAATGGGGTCAGTCTTCCGCATGGTTCACCGACAGCGGTTAATGAATCAAAAGTTGGGATAGCAATCTTAAAAAATCCGATCATGTGGGACAATGAACAGGTTCAGGTCGTATTTTTACTGGCGTTCCGTTTAAGTACCAGAGATGAGATCAGCAGGATTCAGATGTTTTATAAAGAATATGTAACATTGATCGATTCAGAGGAAAAATTAGAGAAATTAAAGAGTATGAAATCAAACATTGAGTTATATAAGTATCTGATTCAATAAGTAAAAAGAAAAGTTAAAAGGAGAATTAAAAATGGATATTAAAAGTGTATTAGATGAAAGAGTTATCGACTTAAATATGACAGCAAAGAATAAGAAAGAAGCGATCGAGCATCTTGCAGGAAAATTAAAAGATGCCGGATATATTGCGGATGTTGATTCTTATATAGAAGATATTTATTTGAGAGAATCACAGGGACAGACAGGAATTGGACACTATGTGGCAATTCCTCATGGGAAAAGTGATTCTGTAACACAGGTAGGAATTGCGATTGGTAAAGTCCAGGATGAGATCGAATGGGAGACACTGGATGGAAATGGTGTAAAACTGATCTTTTTATTCGCAGTTGGAAATGATAATGAGAATGCAAAAACTCATTTAAGATTATTGGCTGAAGTAGCAAGAACCTTAGGTAATGACGATGCAGTAGAAGCTCTGCTGAATGCTAGCACAGTAGAAGATCTAAAAGCTGTATTTGCATAAATAAGTTTCCTAACACTCTATATAATTCTTAGGACCCCTGTTCCAATAGGAGCAGGGATCTTTTGCATTTCTATATGTTAAAAATAAATAAAAAATTACCGCATTTAAATACTTCCGTTGTGGAATGTGAAACAAAAAAACTACCCTAATTAAAATGCCCGTATTGAAAAAATGTCATAATTAAATGGAAAAAATGCCACATTAAAAAGCCCTCTCTTAATGAACACAGTAATGAAAGCTGGTGTATGATTAGAACATAAAGAAAGAGGTAATAAACAACCAAAAGAAAAATAAGAAAGGAGTTGTAAGTTATGAAAATCGTATCTGTATGTGCATGTACATCAGGAATCGCGCACACTTACATCGCAAAAGAAAAATTAATCCGTGCAGCTGAAAGCATGGGACACACAATCAAAGTGGAAACACAGGGAACAATCGGAACAGAGGATGAATTAACAGCAGAAGAAATCAAAGAGGCAGATGTTGTAATCCTTGCAGTCGATATTGCTATTACAGGAACAGAAAGATTTGAAGGAAAACCTACGATCAAAGTTCCTACAAATGTTTGTGTAAAAGCGCCTAAGAAATTGATCGAAAAGATCGAAAATGAATTAGGTAAATAAGAGAGAAACAAAAAACTATACTTAAAGGAGAAGAGAACAATGAAAAAACTTGGAGCGGAATTAAAACGTCACGCATTGACGGCCATTTCCTACATGTTACCTTTAGTCGTAGCATCAGGATTACTGATCGCGATCGGTAACTTAATGGGAGGAGAAAACGTAACTGAATTATCTAAGATGACACTTCCTAGTGCATTAACAACACTTGGTGTTATGGGTATGGGATTGTTACCATCCTTTATCGCAGGATATATCGCTTACTCAATCGCTGACAGACCTGGTATTGCACCTGGTTTCTTAATGGGTCAGATCGCATCATTCTTAGGAGCTGGATTCTTAGGTGGAATGGTCGGTGGTTACTTAGTAGGTTACATCGCATTATTCATTAAGAATAATCTGAAAGTACCTAAATGGGCAGAAGCATTAATGCCAATGATGATTGTACCAACATTATCAGCGATCATTGCTGGACTTATCATGTTCTTCGTAGTAGGAACACCAATTACAATGGCAACAAAAGCCTTAACAAACTTCATTACAGGACTTGATCAGTCTTCAAAAGCAGTTTATGGATTTATCATCGGAGCTCTTGGATGCATTGACTTTGGTGGACCAATCAGTAAAGTACCTAACTTAATCTGTGATGGATTACTATTAGAAGGAATCACAGGACCAGAAGCAATCAAAGTATTAGCAGCTATGGTTCCACCACTTGGAATTACATTCTCATTAGTATTATCAAAATTACTGAAAAAGAACATTTATACGGCACAGGAAAAAGAAAATATTAAAGTTGCGTTCCCAATGGGTCTTTGCATGATCTCTGAAGGAGTTATTCCAATCGCTATGAATGATATCATTCGTACAGTTATCTGTACAGCAACAGGATGTGGTGTTACAGGAGCGATCAGTTTCAGTCTTGATGTAGGAAGTAAAGTACCATCAGGTGGTGTATTTGTAATCCCAGCAATGTCAAATCCACTTGCAGCACTTATCGCACTGTTAGCAGGAACAGCAGTTACAGGTGTTTTACTTGTACTGATCAAGAAAAAGAAAACAGAAGAAGACGAACCAATGGTTGACGAAAAAGAAGAAGATCTTGATTTATCAGGATTCACTATTTCATAAAATCAGAAAGGACAGATAAGCTATGTATGTATCAATGAAGGGAATGTTAAAACGTGCGAATGAAGGCAATTATGCAGTCATGGCAATCAACTGCTTTAACATTGAGACAGCAAGAGCGGTGATCAATGCAGCTCAGTCATTAAGAGCACCGATCATCATCAATATCGTACAGGAACATATGGTAAATCATTGTGACAGCAATTTGATCGCACCGATCGTCAAGAAACTGGCACAAAGAGCAAGTGTTGAAGTAGCTTTAAATTTCGACCATGGGGAAGAAATCGGATTGTTAAAGAAAGCATTAGTTGATGGATATTCCAGTGTTATGGTAGATGCTTCCAGATACAACTTGGAAGGTAATATCCGAATGACAAGAGAAATCGTGGAATTTGCGAAACAGTTCGATGCAAGTGTCGAAGGAGAGATCGGATGTATGGGTGCTAGTGAAGGCGATAATTATACAGACGATGATATGAAAACTAATCCTGACGAGGCATTACGATTTGCAAAAGAAACTGGAATTGATGCATTAGCAATTTCTTTTGGAAGTTCTCATGGAAACTATCCAGAAGGATATGTACCAGAATTTGATTTTGAGAGACTAAAAGAAATCAAAGAAAAAACAAAGATGCCACTGGTACTGCATGGGGGAAGCGGTTCTGGTGATGAAAATATTAAAAGATGTGTTGAATTTGGAATCAATAAGATCAATGTAGGATGTGATTTTATGAATGCCAATGTAGACAGCATTAAACAGCATCTTAAAAAAGATCCAGACATCAATTATTGGGTAATGATGCATCAGGTGGAGATTGATAGCCAGGAATTAGTAAAAAAATATATCCACCTGTCTGGATCAGAAGGAAAATCATTATAAGATATCAACATCAAAAAGGAGAAATAGAACTATGTTAATGAACATGAAAGAACTTTTAAAAGTAGCAGATGAAAAAGGATTTGCAGTACCAGCATTCAATATCGGTAGTGATCAGTTATTAAAAGCTGTTATGCAGCAGGTAAAAGAAATGAAGAGCCCAGTCATCTTAGAGATGTCTCCAGACGAATTTAACTTTGTTGAAAACAGTTTAATACAGAGCATGATTTATGAAGCATCTAAAACAGATGTACCAGTTGTTATTCATTTAGATCATGGTGATAAATATGAAACAGTTGTAAGAGCAATTCAGGCAGGATTTACATCTGTTATGATCGACGCTTCTAAACTACCATATGAAGAAAATATTGCGATCACTCAGAAAGTATGTGAAGTTGCACATCTTGCAAACGTATCTGTAGAAAGTGAACTTGGAACAATCGGAACAACAGGAAACTCTATCGAAGGTGGAACAACAGGAATTATCTATACAGATCCTGATCAGGCAAAAGATTTTGTTGAAAAAACAGGAATTGATACATTAGCAGTAGCAATCGGAACAGCTCACGGAATCTACCCAAGCGATATGAAACCAGAACTCCGTCTTGACATCTTACAGATATTAAAAGATACTCTTGATATTCCATTAGTATTACACGGTGGATCAAGCAACAAAGATGAAGAAATCGCAAAAGCAGTTAAAATCGGTATTTCTAAGATTAACATTTCAAGTGATATCAAGGTTGCATTCTATGATAAATGTAGAGAAGTATTGAATGCTCATCCAGAATACAGAGAGCCTCTTGAAATCTATCCAGAACCAATCAAAGCTTGTAGAGAAGTTATTGCTCACAAAGTTAACTTATTTGATTCTGCAGACAAAGTTAAATATTACTACGAATAAGATATTTACAAACAACAACATAAAGAGGGGACAGCTTCGGTTGTCCCCCTTTTCGTTTATATAGGAGGGAAAGAAAATCATGAAATATGCAGTAGGAATTGATGTTGGGGGAACAAATACAAGAGTTGCGCTGATCAACGAGAAATATGAGATCAAAGAAAGAGTTCAGTTTGGATCAGATCCAAAAAATCCTATAAAAACATTAAACCAGATCAATGATGTGATCAAAGGGTTTGGAGAAAAAATCGAAGGGATTGGAATTTCTTGTCCAGGGCCATTAGACTTGATCAATGGGATTATTTTAACACCACCAAACCTTCCAGGGTGGCATAATTTTGAACTGACAAAAGAATTAGAAAAGATTACAGGTATTTCTGTGCAGTTAGAAAATGATGCGAACCTTGCAGGACTTGCAGAAACTGTGATCGGGGCTGGAAAAGGAAAGAAGATCGTAGAATTTCTGACCATTTCAACAGGAGTTGGTGCAGGATTATGTATTGATGGACAAATCTATCGTGGAGCAAAAGGATTTGCACAAGAAGTAGCAAACTGCATTTTATGGAAAAATGGTCCATCACAGGGAGATTTAAAGAAAGGTTCCATTGAATCAATTGCCAGTGGAACAGCCATCACAAAGAGGGCAAATGATGCAGGGTTAGAAGCTGCCCATGCAGGAGAAGTGTATCAACTTGCACAGGAAGGAAATGAAACTGCGGCAATGATCATGGAAGATGCTTATGAATATCTGTCAAGTTTCATTGCAACACTTTATGGTGTATTTGATCCAGAGCTATTTGTCCTAAGTGGAAGTGTTGCGTTAAAGATTCCTGGATTTATCGAAGAGATTGAAAAACGCGCAAAAGAGAAAGTATATGATGCGCTAAAAAGCAATGTGAAGATTGTGCCAGCGGCGTTGGGAGAAGATTGCGGTTTGATTGGAGCTGCATGTTTGGTTTTTGATAATTAGATATAGTTTTTGGGTAGAAGTAATAAATTATTTGAGATAATAAAATAGCAATGTTAAAATAATAAGGAACACTGAAATAAATCAAAAATAAAGAGGTGCTACCTATGACACTTAAAAATATGATTGAATTAGCAGATGGATTAACACCAATTGAAACAGAAATAGGATATTATATTCTAAAAAATCAAGAAGATATCTTAGATATGTCGGTTATTGAATTAGCAGAAAAAACATTTGTGTCAAAATCAGCCATTCATCGATTTTGCAAAAAGATTGGGTTAAAAGGATTCAATGAATTGAAAGTCATATTGGCAAAAGATATCTCAGAAATGAAATCAGATATTGAGATGATCGATGTAAATTATCCATTTGAACGAAAAGATGGACCACAGATGATCGCAAAGAAACTGAGTAAGTTATATGAAACAGCAATCTATGATACCTATGATTATATGGATTTTATAGAATTGCATAAAGTGGCACAATTATTACATAAAGCGGAAGTTATAGACATTTATACCCATTCACATAACATGAATGTTGCAGAAAATTTTCAGGATAAGATGTTAACAGCAGGCAAAAGTAGTGTAGAATGTCCACATGGATTTTATAAACAAAGACTGACAGCATTAGCAAGTAATCCGAAACATGCAGCGATCATTCTCTCATATTCTGGAAAAGCAACCTTTGTAAAGCCAATTTTAAAGGTGCTGCATCAAAAGAAGGTGCCTGTTGTGTATGTTGGGAAAGCAGGTGGGAATTTATATCCACAGTATGTTGCCGGTGCATTAACGATCAGCAGCAGAGAAAACTTAAGAGATCGTATCTCTCAGTTCTCATCTCATATTGCGATGCAGTATATGATGGATGTTGTTTTTGGCTGTATTTACAATATGGACCGTGAAAAGAATATTGAATATCTCAAAGAATCCATAGGATTTATGGATGATCGAGATATTCAGGATGAATGATACTAAATTATAGTTTGTTATAGATCATGGAATTTGTATATACATCTTTAGCATGTTTCGAATGATAATTCTCCATATAATTTTTCTGGAAAATGATAGAATAGATGTAATCAAAAATAAAATCCATATTTGTTTGAGAGGCAAAACTGGCAACTTTTTCATCAAAGGATTCATCATCAGGAAGTTGTAATACAATATCAGAATTCACAGCCAGTTTGGAATGAATATTACTTGTAACCGTAATGATCGGAACGTTATGATCTTTTAAAACTGGAAGATAAGAATTGTAATCATGATGCATAGCACTATAAGTACAGAAGATCACAAGGTCATTAGAGGTAATATTGCCGACTGTATAAAAATTATTCTGATATTCATCACCAATAATAAAATATTCATTTAATTTGATCATTTTATTTTTAAAATTCTCAAGAGAAATTCTGGAGTCACCTTTTCCAAACAGGAATACACGGTGGCTCTTTTTTATATTATAAGCAGTCATTTCTAATTGCACGGGATCTAACAGATTCCGTGTTTTTTTAATTCCATTTGCAAGAATTTCAGATAAATGAAGACCGATATCTTCAACAGAATCATCTGGAGAAAAAGGTAGATTAAAATTAAGATCCTGACCAGAAATAGATGCTTCTCGGATCAGTTGTAATTTGAAATCTTTAAATCCATCAAATCCTAATTTTTTGCAAAAACGTAAAACAGAAGAAGTCGAAGAAAAGGATTCTTTTGCCATTTTGTTTAAAGTGACTTGATCAAAAGAGTTTAAATTGTTTTGTAAAAAATAAATCATATTCTGTTCAGAATTATTAAAAAAATCAGGATTTTTAATTTGTTCTAGTATCATATCAATCATTCTCCTAAAAAAGTATAGTTTTCAAATATTTCTTTTTTTATTGTGAATTTGCACAAATAACCGGAATAAATTTATGCAGATTGTCCATGAAATAGTTGTGATGTTCCAAAAATAGCGTGAACTATTGAGTCTGAAATTTTCAAGAAATATAATCAGGGCACATGAAATAATATGACGGATATGGAGGAAAAAATCAATGAAAAAAGAATTTAAGATTGTGATATGTGGTGGTGGAAGTACTTATACCGCAGGGATTGTAAAAAATCTTTTGGAAGAGGAAGAATTAAAAATCAAAGAATTATGGTTATATGATATTGATCAGGAACGACAAGAAAAAGTGTCACTGATCGTAAAAGAAGTTGTAAAAGATTTAAGACCTTCTTTGGAATTGAAAATTAGTACGGATGAAGAAGAGGCATTTACAGATGCAGACTTTATTATGGCACAGATGCGAGTCGGTGGACTGAAAATGCGAGTAAAAGATGAACAGATTTCATTAAAACATGGATGCATTGGACAGGAAACATGTGGAGCCGGGGGAATGGCATATGGAATGAGAACGATCGGACCAATGGTACATCTGATCGATGTTTGTGAGAAATATGCATCAAAAACTTATTGGATCGTTAATTATTCAAATCCAGCTGCGATTGTTGCTAAGGCAACACAGACATTACGTCCAAATGCAAGAATTTTAAATATCTGTGATATGCCAGTTGAGGTAGAGGCAAGAATGGCAGAAATCCTAGACACAGATCTTAGCAATCTGGAAGTGGATTATTTTGGATTGAATCATTATGGATGGTTTACAAAAGTACAGTGTAATGGCGAAGATGCCACAGAAAAATTAAAGAAACATGTGGCAGAGTATGGTTATGTATCAAAGGCAAGTTATGAAGATGCCTTGGTCAAAGATCCAGACTGGTTACATACATTTACGAATGCAAAGAAGATCGTCAACTATTTTCCAGATTATCTGCCAAATACATACTGGCAGTATTATCTTCTTGGAGATGACATTGTAGATTACATGGATATTAATAATACAAGGGGAATGCAGGTTATTCATGGAAGAGAAACAAAGATTCGTGAGGCAGTTAAGAAACTAGAAAATGGAGAAAAAATCGATTTGACACAATTTTATGTAGGAGTTCATGGGAAATTTATTGTAGAAGTGGTAAAAGCACTTGCATATGACACGAGAAGCAGGCAGCTTGTCATCGTAAAAAATGACGGAGCAGTCAAGAATCTTCCAGATGATGCCATGGTTGAAATTCCTGCATATATTACAAAAGACGGACCAGAACCAGTAAGAGTTGGAGAAATTCCAAGATTTTATAAAGGACTGATCGAACAGCAGGATGCTTGTGAAGGGTTGGTCGTAGAAGCAGTGATCGAAGGATCATATAAAAAAGCATTGCAGGCATTTACTTTAAACCGCACAATTCCATCTGCAAATGTGGCAAAAGAAATTTTAGATGAAATGATCGAAGCAAACAAAGAATACTGGGTGGAATTGAAATAAAGTTTCAAAAAGTTTCAGAGTGTTTCGTAATTCTGAAACTTTTTTAGGGAAAAAATATCCGAATCAGGAAAATCCGTTGTACGAAAGAAGCCAGCTCTGTATCATGTGAACAGAACAAAGGAAACAAAGATATTTGAGGAGGCATAGAGCGATGAAAGGTGCAATAAAAATCGTAACGATCGGTGGAGGAAGCAGTTACACACCAGAATTGATGGAAGGATTTATCAAACGATATGAAGATTTACCAATCAAAGAAATCTGGCTGGTCGATATTGAAGATGGAAAAGAAAAAGTAGAGATTGTAGGAGCACTGGCACAGAGAATGTGGGATGCATCTCCATATGATGTAAAAGTTTATACAACATTAGACAGAAGAGAAGCATTAAAAGATGCAGACTTTGTTACAACACAATTTCGAGTAGGCCTTTTAGATGCCAGAATTAAAGATGAAAGAATTCCATCATTGTATGGAATGCTTGGTCAGGAAACAAATGGAGCAGGAGGAATGTTTAAAGCATTTCGAACCATTCCAGTGATCGGACAGATCATAGAAGATATGAGAGAATTATGCCCAGATGCATGGCTGATCAACTTTACAAATCCAAGTGGAATGGTAACAGAAGCTGTAATTAAACATTTTGGATGGAAAAAATGTATCGGACTTTGCAACGTGCCAACGATCGCAATGATGGCAGAACCAAAGCTCCTTGGGAAGGATATCAGCCAGTTAAATTACAGATATGCAGGAATTAACCATTTTCACTGGCATAAAGTATTTGATGAAAATGGAAATGATATGACACCAATTTTGATCGATCATATCAATGAAAAAGGTGGTGGAACACCAGCCAATATCTATCAAGCTGAATTTCCATTGGAATTACTTCACAGCATGAATATGGTGCCTTGTGGATACCACAGATATTACTACATGAAACAAGCAATGCTTGAGCATGCGATTGAAGAATTCAATGAAGGTGGTACTAGAGCAGAGCAAATGAAACAGGTAGAACATGAGTTGTTTGAAATTTATAAAAATGCAGAACTTCATGAAAAACCAGAACAACTTGGAAAACGTGGAGGAGCATATTACAGCGATGCAGCTTGCGAATGTATCCGTGCAATTTATGCAAATAAGAAGATCCATATGGTAGTAAGTACACAAAACAATGGAGCAATTTCATGCTTAGATGATGACTCTATCGTGGAAGTATCAAGCATCATTTCAGCGACAGGAGCACAGCCAATGGCATTTGGAAAGCTTCCATCAGCAGAAAAAGGATGGCTTCAGATGATGAAAGCAATGGAAGAATGTACAATTGAAGCGGCATTGACAGGAGATTACGGAAAAGCATTAGAAGCATTCGTATTAAATCCACTAGTAGAAAATAATGAAAATACAACAAAAGTTTTAGATGAACTGTTAGTTGCACATGCAAAATATCTGCCACAGTTTAAAGAAAAGATTGAAGAACTTAAAGCAAAAGGAGTTCATTCTACAGATCCTGTTGTTATGGACTTAATGGAACATGGACACTAAGCAGGAGGCTGATATGGGTGTAACAAAAGAAAGTTTTGGCTTTTTAGAAGATAAAAGAGAAGCATTTCTATACACGATTGAAAATCAAAATGGATTTGCAGTCAAAGTTACTGATTTTGGTGTAAATATTGTTTCTCTCCTTGTAAAAAACAAGGAGGGAAACATCAAAGATGTAGCCCTTGGATATGACACCTTGGAAGAATATTTTGAGAATGGAATTATGTTTGGAGCAACTGTCGGACGGAATGTAAACCGTATCTCAAATGCCAGATTCGAAATTGATGGGAAAGAGTATCATGTAGCAAAAAATCGTGGAAAACATAACATTCACAGTGACAAAGAACATGGATTTCACAAAGTCTTATGGGATAGTGAGATCATTGATGATCATGCAGTGAAGTTTACTTATGTAAGTCCAGATGGGGAACAAGGATTTCCGGGAACATTGGTAACAAATATCATTTATACGGTAACGGAAACAAATGGATTGATCGTTTCCTATCATGCAGTCAGCGATAAGAAAACGCTGATCAATCTGACAAATCATAATTACTTTAACTTGGGTGGACATGAAAGCGGAACGATCGAAAATACAAAAGTAAGGATTTATGCAGATGAATTTACACCGATCAATGAAGATACGATCCCAACAGGAGAAATCAGAAAAGTAGAACATACACCGATGGATTTCCGTGAATGGAAAAAGATCAAGAATGATCTATATGCCGAAGATGAACAACTAGAAAAAGGCAAAGGATATGATCATAATTTTGTAATTCGGAATAAAGATTGTGGTTTCCGAAAAATGGCGGAAGCATTGGACGAAGAACAGGGTATTAAAATGGAAGTTTATTCAGATCTTCCAGGATTACAGTTTTACACTGGAAATACAATGAAATCAACAAAAGGGAAAGGGGGAGTGATCTATGGAAAAGGATGTGGATTTTGCATGGAACCACATTATTTCCCAAACAGTATTAACACAAAAGAGTTTGATGCACCAGTATTTGACGCAGGAGAAGTGTATCAGACAGTAACCATGTATCAATTTGTCACAAAGGAGGATTAAAATGGCAAAGAAAAAGAAAAGTTCCGCATTTGCGGTAGTACAACAGATCGGAAAATCATTTTTCCTTCCAGTATCTGTGTTACCAATTGCAGGTATCTTACTAGGACTGGGATCTTCATTTACTAATGCTGATACGATCGCAGCGTATCATTTACAAGGAATCATGGGAGAGGGAACTATTCTGAATGCGCTTTTAACGATCATGTCACAGGTCGGTAATACAATCTTTGGAAATTTACCATTGATCTTTGCATTAGCAGTAGCATTAGGAATGGCAAAAAATGAAAAAGCAGTCGCAGTACTTTCTGCAGGTATTTCATTCTTTGTAATGAATTCAACAATTAATGCGATGTTAAAATTATCAGGAAAGATTTTAGCGGACGGAACATATGCAAAGAGTGTCTTAAACGGACAGATCACGAGTGTCTGTGGTATTGATTCTCTTCAGATGGGAGTATTTGCTGGAGTTATCGTAGGACTTGTAACAGCAGCATTACATAATCGCTTTTATAAACAGCAATTACCAGCAGCATTAGCATTTTTCTCAGGAGTACGTTTTGTGCCAATTATTAGTGTAATCGCACATATCGGTGTAGGTATTATCTGCTTCTTTGTATGGCCAACGATTCAGAGTGGAATCTTTGCACTTGGTAATCTGGTTATGCATTCTGGATATTTTGGAACAGCAATCTTTGGATTCTTAGAGAGAGCATTAATTCCATTCGGATTACATCATGTATTTTATTTACCATTCTGGCAGACATCTCTTGGAGGAACAATGGAAGTTGCTGGAAAGATGGTAGAAGGTGCACAGAATATCTTCTTTGCACAGCTGGCAGACCCAAATACAAAACATTTTGCAGTAGAAGCATGTAGATTCATGACAGGAAAATATTCTTTCATGATGGCGGGACTTCCTGGAGCAGCTTATGCAATGTATCGTTGTGCAAAACCAGAAAAAAGAAAAATTGTTGGAGGATTACTATTCTCAGCAGCATTAACATCATTCCTTACAGGAATTACAGAACCGATTGAATTTACATTCTTATTTATTGCACCAGGATTATTTATCTTACATTGTGGATTAGCAGGTTTGTCATTTGCATTAATGCATATCTTAAAGATCTGTATCGGAACAACATTCTCTTGTGGATTGATCGACTTTATGTTATACGGTGTATTACAGGGACAGACAAAGAGTAACTGGATGATGATCCTTCCAGTATTTGCAGTTTATGCAGTATTATATTACTTTGTGTTCAAATTTGTCATTGAGAAATTTGATCTTCCAACACCAGGTAGAGATGATGACGAAGAAGAGGTAAAATTATATACAAAAGCTGATTACCAGGCAAAAAAAGGTGCAGTAAATGAAGATACAGACGCACCAGAGGATCCAATTTCCTTTATGATCTTAAAAGGACTTGGTGGAATCAAAAATATTGAAGATATTGACTGCTGTGCTACAAGACTTCGTATCACAGTAACAGATGAAACTAAGGTGACAGATCAGTACTTAAAACAATCTGGTTCCAAAGGAATCATCAAAAAAGGAACAGGAATTCAGATTATTTATGGACCACAGGTATCTGTGATCAAGAGTAATTTTGAAGAATATGTGGAATATTATGCACAGCATGGAACAGATCCTTCCAAAGAAGAAGAGGTAACACCCATAGTTTCCTCCAAAGAAGAAGAGAAAAAAGAAATCAGACATGGTAAATTAGTTGCGGTAGCAACAGGAAAAGTTCTTGCAATGACACAGGCAAAAGATGAGGCATTTGCAACTTGTGCTATGGGAGATGGTGTTGTAATCGAACCAGAAAAAGGTGTCGTTGTTGCACCAGCAGATGGAAAGATCACAGCATTAATGAAACCATCTTTACATGCGATTGGAATCGAGACAAAAGAAGGATTAAATCTTTTAATTCATATCGGAATTGATACAGTCAAATTAGATGGAAAAGGATTTAAGTCTTTTGTCAAGAGTGGACAAGAAGTAAAGGCAGGAGATAAGTTGGTAGAGTTTGATATCGATCTGATCAAGAAAGAAGGATATAGCCCAGATGTTATGGTTGTTGTCTTAGAAGATTCTAATCTGCCAAAAGTAGATTATAAAACTGGAGAAAAAACAGTTGCAGGAAAAACAGTTGTTGCGGAATTTTAGTAAAAAATGATTGACAACAAACTGTGAATAAGGTAAAATAATGACTGTTCTGAAAAGGAATAGTCATTATATGCGATAGTGGCGTAGTTGGTAACGCGCGACCTTGCCAAGGTCGAGACCGCGGG
>ENA-OPSV01001267-OPSV01001267.1-human-gut-metagenome-genome-assembly--contig:-NODE-1267-length-17805-cov-2.848451_pt1 | contig 17805 bp, 10 predicted proteins | sample MGYA00241460_ERZ501912 | MGnify/ENA primary metagenome ERZ501912 (study PRJEB25962, sample SAMEA2042402) | human gut metagenome | biome: human gut; feature: human-associated habitat; material: faeces...
CGTTTCCGTAGCCGGGGCTAATTCTCACTCTTCCACACTCATATAATATTCAATTCTCCGCCGCATCCTTAGATCTATCGTTTAAATCTTAGCGTTCTCAATTATAACCTTACAACTCTAACTTATAACTTTATAACCTTACAACTCTATCTTATAACTTTATAACCTTGCAACTCTACCTTATAACTTCATAGCCTTGCAACTCTCCACTACAACCTTATAAAGTTATACTTAAGTCCTAACTTGTCCGCCATTAGCTTCTCTCTTGTATGGCATGAGAAGATGATTACCTGTTCCATATTTTCTGCCATAAATCTCATAGTATTACCCATTCGCTTGTTATCATACATTGCAAAGGCATCATCAAGAAGTATAGGTTTCTTGTCCTTTTCAAATATAATATCTGCTGCCGCAAGTCTAAGTGCCATATATATCTGCTCTATTGTGCCCTTGCTAAGTCGTGTAGCTGCTATGAGAGCGTGCTTACTGTTTACAGATATGTTAAGTTTGTCATCTATTGAAAGATTGTCATATTTGCCGTTTGTAATTTGTGAAATATAATAAGATGCTCTCTCATTTAATCTCTTACCGAAACTATTTCTGATTTCATCTGCTATATCTTCAATATTACTCTTGGCGTCCTCAATAGCCTGTATTTCAACTTTTGCTTTCTTAATCTTGTTAAATCGCTCCTCAAGTTCATCAATCTTCTTCTGAAGCTCAATGTCCTTTTCCTGCTTCTGTTCAAGAATCCACTGAGACTTTGAAATTGCCTCGTTGATTTCACGTTCCCTAGCTTCCAAGTCCTTTAACTCGTCACTATAATCCTGCATGTCAACGCTTTTTTCTTCCTCGGCTTTAATAAACTCCTGAGTATCCTTTAAAGCTTCTTTCTTATTGTTAAGCTGACGTTCAACATAAACCCTTTCGTGCTTTGCCGCGTCCAGCTTATCCATTACAAGCTTAATCTCCTTTAAGGCATCCAACTTCTTCTGACGCTTCTTCTTATTAAATCCATACTTAAAGATTGCAAGTATAAGAAAAACAAAAGCCGCACCAAGGCATATACCCGGCTTAACCCAAAACTGCTTTAAATCCATCATCTGGTAATTGCCCATAATAAAACCTGCAGCACCACCAATACATCCCATCATAAGAATAATAAACAAAACAGGCATATTACTTCTGTTAGTAACTTTTTCAAGAAGATATTCCATAGTCTCTCTTCCGTCAATGCCCTTGTCAGCAAGCTCCTGTTCAAGCTGCTTCTGGTGATTTTCAATCTGTTCAAGGGAAGCTGAAAACTTCTCACTGTCAGCAGTCAAAGTAATCGCCTCCTGATAAAGATTCTCCTTACGCTCATTAAGTTTATTTAAGGCTTCAAGTCGTTTTGCATCAAGAGCTGACAATTCCTTCTTCTTATTAGAAAGATTAAATAAAGACTGCTTTTTCTGCTCTATTGAAGCAATTATTGTATGCTGTTCGCCCTGAGAAATCTCCAAATCCTCTTTGGCATTCTTAATAGCCTTCTCAACAACATCCTCTTCAGCAATTCGGCTTTCAATCATTATATTTTTCTTCTGCTTATCTAAGTCTGCAAATGCTGATTTAATATCAATCTCCATAGACTTAGTCGTTCCAAGATTTGCAGCATAATTCTTAAGAATAACTTCAAGTTCCTTATCTGTAACGCTGCCAAGCTGGCTTATACTTATAGTGTTGTAATAACAGCTTTCATCAAGCCCTGCGAAAAGATTTTCAATCTCCTCTGTTTTAAGCTCAACACCCTCATCTTCATTAATAACCTTAAAAGACTTATTAAGCTTATTAAAATTTCTCTCAATACGATAAGTTACACCGTCGCTTTCGATTCGCATCATACCGTGATAATTAGCCGGATTCTCCCATGGCTCATACTTAGTGTAAAGGTCCTTACCACTTGCCTTTCCACGCTGTTTTTCTATTCCAAAGAGCATTCCTCTTATAAAAGTATGAAGAGTAGTCTTTCCCGCTTCATTCTCACCGTATACAATATTAAGTCCCGGTTCAAGAGTTACCATTTTATGATTAAATTTTCCAAAATTAGTTAATCGTATGTCCTTTATAATCATGCCCTGTCCTCCATGGCATCCATCAATGCCTTTGTTCCATAGTAAAGGGTTTTACGCTGCAAAGGTGTAAGACTCTCCCTGTCAAGAAATTTCTTTATGTACATTCCAAGAATATTGTCCTTATTTTCAGCGTACAATTCTTCAAAATCATAATCAGGAACCGTATTGTCGGTAACACTTACAACATTTCCAACACCTTCAATATCTGAAACATCAATGTCAAAATCAGGATCTCTGTAACCGCTAAAAGTAATCTTGTACATATCATCCTGTCCCTGCTCCTTAATCATGTCAATCAGTCTATGTCTTATTTCCAAATTAGTAGCTGTTGGAGTTACCGTGAAATCAAGTTCCCTGTAAATTCTCTTTGCAAAAGGCACAAATTCAAGTTCAAGACCTCTCTTTGAAATCTCACCATAAATATAGCCTCTAGGTCCAATATCATTCATATCTATAGGTTCAAGAGAACCACTGTATGCCATCTTCATCTTTTCATCTATTTCAGGCTTATGAATATGTCCCATTGCCACGTAGTCAAAACCTGACATTGCAAGCTTCTTTCTATTAATGGGAATATGCTTTTCGTCACCGCCATGAGCCACCAGAATATTAATCATATCCGGTCTGTCCACAATAACATGGTCATACATTGCGTCCTTAATTTCAGTCTGGTGATAACTTAGTCCATACACACATGTATTAAGCTCAGGAATCTCCACACTTTCAATATTCTTGTCACCTAAGAAAATAACATTCTCACTCCATTTGAAACCGTCATAAAAAGAGCCTTTTTTAATGGCATCATGATTTCCCGCGCACAAAACAACCTTTGTGTCAGGAATAGTCGAAAACAAATAATCAACTTCCTTAAGTTCACGAAGCAACGGCTGTCTGTGAAACATATCCCCTGCAATAATAAGCAAATCTACCGGGTCTATTTTTATTTTTTTAATTAAACGTTCTAAAGTATTCCAAATTTCATCTCCACGGTTAGCCGCCCAAGGTCTTTTGCTCTCCGGAGTGGCTCCTAGATGAATGTCACCAGTATGTATAAATCGCATAGTTCCTCCCGAATTTTTTACTATCTTTAAGTATAACATTAAAAATTTTTCGCGTAAAGATAAAGAAAAAAGTCAAAACACTCTTTTCTAATAAGCATTTTGACCTTTTCTGATATTTTTAATTATAATTCTCTTCAAAAACCCATATCTTATGTCCACGGTTATCCGTTACAAGTCCATATGTAGCTTTTGCCGCATTAGTTGCAGCGTTCTTGTCGCTGTAAATCCCCTGAAGCTTTCCATATCCGTAAACATAATAATTATTTTCTTTCTTGCTCTCAAAAGTAGCATTAACCTTAGAACTACTGTCAAAAGTTACCTTGCCAATCTTTTCAACTGAAAGCTGCTTAGTTCCATCAAGTGCATTAGTAAATGCCAAAGCTAATTCCTTTTGCTTTACATCATCCACATAATAACTTGTTTTTGCAACAGGTTTCTTAGTCTCAGTATTATCCAAAAGCTGGTCATCTGAAATCCGGCTCTTGCCCTTGTACCGCTTAATATTAATAATATTGTCTGTTATTTCAACACCTGTAATATAAATCTTATTCTGTGAATATGACTTAACTTCTTTATAATCCTTATCAACAATTACCAACTTGCTAACAGGTACAAAATTCTTATTTGACACGTCACTCTGAGAACCTATTCCATAAATCAGGTTCGTTCCCGTGTAACCATATACGGTAATAATATTGTCAGCTCCCGCCTCAATAGTCTTCTTTTCACCATTCTTTAAGTTAACAATTGTAATGTTTTCCGTATCATAAGCCTTACCACTTGTATTATAAGCCAACATACTTCCGTCGCTGTTAATTGCAAAACTTCCGTCTTCCACATTTTCTACCAACGCTCCCCACTCCTTAGTTTTAAGGTTTGCATAGTAAATAGTGTTGTTCATCATAATATAAAGAGTTCCGTCGCCTACATAACAAAGCTGTGACAACTGCTTCTCCAAGTTGTAAGCAGGCACTTTGCAAGGTACAAAAGCCGCCTCTTTGGAACTGTTAGACTCATAATTATATCTTAAAATAGAAATTCCGTTTTCGCCTACATGCTCCTTAGCCTTGCTATAACCATAAATCATATAGTCAACATTGCCCTTGTCATTCACGGTAATTACCCTTGCCTTAGTATTGTTAAGCTGTTCAGCATTCTTGGCATTAAGATTGTAAACCTGTTTGATTTTTCTTTCATTCAAATCCATTACGTAAACATCGCCGTTAACCTGAAACGCCATAAACTGCTGATTTGAACTTTCAACAAAATCAGCCTTTGTTTCTTTCTGAATGCCTAAGTCAATAAAACTTCCGCCTACGTTATTCTTGTCTGCTGTCCAAATCTGATTTACTTCCCTGTCATATGCCAAAACATAAATTCTTCCTGCACAACTCCATATTGTGATTGTTTCAGAAACATTATATTTCTCTTTAACCTTCTCAGCATTAGTTGTTCTAATCTGATAATTCATTGTATAAGTTCCGGCTTCCCCGGTGTCCTTTATGCAAAACTCTTTTGCTGTTATTGTTATATCAGATATAAGCTCAGGCTTAAGTGAAGTCCAAATAAGGCTATTGTAACTTGACTTAATAGTAGTCTGACCAAGGTTATCATTAGGAAGGCTACTATCAGGCTCAATATACTGAGCAAGCTTTGAAGCTCCCTCGCCCTTTAAAGCGGTCTTTGCAAAATTCTTCGCAAACTTAATCTGTTTAGTAACAAACTCCTTATCCGTAACCATTACTCTTGCGTAATAATTAATCTGCTCATACTTATCTGTTTTGATAATTATTTCCCAGAAATACTCTGTTCCCTGTTCCATAATGGCACTGGCCTGATAATTCAAAGTAATCTTGCCGTCCTTCTGTTTCCATCCAGCAAGGGTTCCATTATCTATCAAACGGTTGTCCTCAGTACTCTTCATTTCGTAAGAAATCTCTGAAACCTTATTGCCATTAGTTGATATTGTAATTGGAACCGTTCTGTCTGTATTAACAGGGACAATAACATCACGCATATGTTCTTCTTCCATATCCATTGTGTAGCCGTTAAGACTTCCAACCTTCTGACTTCCATAATATAAATCAATCCCCGGCAACTTACCATTATATGTAGACGTTGCCTGACCGCTATTGCTCTGCTTGTTATTCTTAGACTGCTTCTTGTTAAAATTTATTCCTATAACCACTGCAATTGCAAAAATCAGCACAATTGCAACAACTGCTATAACTTTCTTTTTCATTTCATCACCCATTCAATCCTTGTATAAAACTTTTTGACCTTCAAATTTATTGATTACCGGATTGCTACGTGCTTCGCACTCCCGCAATCCTCCCCCAGCATTCGCATATCGTGTAGCTTGCGCTACACTTTTATGCTCATGTTGGGGGCGTGTCTCAAGGTCAGTGTCCCATCTTTGTGCAAGCACAGATGGAACATGACCTTTCTACACTGTAATCAATCACATCATAGCACAAAAAAATGTCTGTGGCACTATTTTTTTGTACCACAGACAATTTTATTTTTTATTTTGTTTTTTTCTTTGATGTAGCTTTCTTTTTTCTTGTTTTTGGAAATTCGAAAACTACTGATTCGTATGGTCTAAGTGGAATTTCCAATCTGTATGGTCTTCCATCGCACTCGCCTTTCTTGGCTCTGTAGCTTACAACCTGTTTCTCACCTGTTTCTGTTGTAACCAATCTCTTGTAAGTTCCGGCTTTTGGAACTCCTACAACATAATCAGGTCTTTCCATTGGTGTAAAGTTACACACGAAACCGATAGAGTTCTTATAATCAGCTTCTGTTGTCTTTCTTATGAAACTGAAAATACTTCTTTCGCAGTCATTGGCATTAATCCACTCAAAAGCTCCATAGCCCTTTGTTTCAGTGTAAAGTGCCGGATATTCCTTATATAAGTGAAGTAATTTCTTTACATATTCCTGCATGTCCTTATGTTCAGGTTCATCAAGCAGATACCAGTCAAGGCTTCTAGTCTCTGACCATTCCTGTAACTGGGCAAATTCCTGTCCCATAAATAACAGCTTTCTGCCCGGATGTCCCAACATAAAAGTATATGCTGTCTTTAAGTTTTTAAATTTATCCTGTGGATAACCCGGCATCTTATTAATCATTGAACATTTCAAATGAACAACTTCATCGTGAGATAATACCAAAATAAAATTCTCACTAAATGCATAAGTTAATCCGAAAGTCATCTTATTATGATTACCCTTCTTAAACAAAGGGTCAAGCTTAGTATACTCTAAGAAATCATGCATCCAGCCCATATTCCACTTGTAAGAAAATCCAAGGCCACCTTCCTTAGGTGACATAGTAACCTTAGGCCATGCTGTGGATTCTTCGGCAATAATATATGCTCTTGGATTTCTGTAATTCATAACACTACTTAAATGTTTAAAGAACTCAATAGCTTCCAAGTTCTCATTACCGCCATACTTATTAGGAACCCACTGTCCGTCTTCTCTTCCGTAATCCAAATATAACATAGAAGCAACTGCGTCAACTCGAAGTCCGTCTATGTGATATTTTTCAACCCAGAATAATGCATTTGCAATAAGGAAATTAACAACTTCTGTCTTAGAATAGTCGAAAACCTTAGTACCCCAGTCAGGATGTTCTCCCAATCTTGGATCTGCATATTCATAAAGCGGTGTTCCGTCAAACATTGCAAGTCCGTGAGCATCTTTTGGGAAGTGGGCAGGTACCCAGTCCAAAATAACCCCGATTCCTGCTTTATGGAAAGCATCTACCAAATACATAAAATCCTGAGGTGTTCCATATCTTGATGTAGGTGCATAATATCCCACAACCTGATATCCCCATGAGCCATCAAAAGGATGCTCCAATATACCCATAAGTTCTACATGAGTATATCCCATATCCTTAACATATGCTACAAGTTCTTTAGCCATACGCTTGTAATCATAGAATCCGTCTTCATCATCAGGACCTTTAAAATCCTTTTTCCATGAACCCGGATGAACCTCATAGATTGACATTGGAAGTTCATAGTGATTCTCCTTTGCCTTCTCTGATATCCATTTAGCATCTTTCCATTTGTAATTATCAATATTTGCTACCCTTGAAGCATTTCCGGGTCTTTTCTCAGCCCAAAAACCATAAGGATCAGCCTTGTACAATGTATCCCCACTTTGTGTAGAAATAACATACTTGTACATTGCGCCTTCTTCAACCTCCGGTACGAAAAGTTCCCAGATGCCTGAATCATTTTTCATCTTCATGTTATGGTTAAAACCCAACCAGTCATTAAAATCACCTATAACGGCTACGTTAACTGCATGGGGTGCCCAAACTGCGAAATATGTTCCTTTTACACCATCAATTGTTGTAACATGCGCACCCAGTTTCTCATATATTTCATAATGAGTACCTTTTCCAAACAAATAACAGTCATCTTTTGTTATGACATTCTTGTTTCCCATATGGTCTCCTCCCTGTTTTAATTATTTATTTTCTGTTGTAATTAATCAGGCAGCCTTTTAATATAATGTCACGTTCGTCGTCAGTCATTTCGCCAAGCTTTAATGTAAATGGTTTAACATTCTTGTCATCATCTACAACGTAAGCCTGTACGTCTGTAGCTTTGTTCTTAACAGCTTCAACTATTTCCGGTACAAAAATATAGTCACCGTTCTTAAATGGTAATTCTTCTGATTCATAAATGAATGGAAGCATACCCCAGTTAATAAGGTTTGAACGATATCTCTTTGTTGCATATTCACAGGCAATATTAGCCCATCCGCCTAATACCTTCTGACATGAAGCAGCCTGTTCTCTTGCTGAACCGTCACCCGGTTTTACTGCAAAAATAGTGCTTCCGATACCTACTGTATCATTGTCAATCTTGTACTGAGGAAGATTGCTCTTTAACGCTTCAAATACTCCTCCAACTTCCGGAAGTGCATCTACAGGATTCTGTCCTGCTTCTCTTGCTTTTTCTGCTTTCTGTACTTCTTTAGCCTTTCCTACATATTCAGGGTCCTTTCTTGAAAGTGCAAACTCTGCAAGTCCAAGTGGGTTAGAACGATAAGATGATGTTTCACCTGATGGTATTAATTCATCTGTTGTTGTAACCGGATCATGAATCTCTGAAACAACTTTAAGAAGAAGATTGTCTGTAAGTGCAACCATTTCCGGCCAGTCTTTGATGTTTGGTCCAAACTGGATTTCTGTATCAGGATCTGCTATTCCGTGTGAGTCAAATACTCTGTTTTCATAAATACTCTTGTCAAAATGATACTTACGTCCCTTAAACTCAACATCAACATCTGTAGCTGCTGTAAGATAACCCTTGTTAGCTGCTGTTGCTGCAATAGATCTGGCATCCATAAGTGCAACTGAAGAAATCTGTCCATTCTGTAACTTACTTCCTTCTCTGTTAGGGAAGTTACGTGTTGAATGTCTGATACTGAAGGCATTGTTAGCCGGTGTATCACCTGCACCGAAACAAGGTCCACAGAATGCTGTCTTCATAACACCGCCGGCAGCCATAATATCTGCTGCGCATCCGTTTTTGATTAATTCCATATATACTGGCATAGAAGCAGGATATACACTAAGTGTAAATTCGTCAGCTCCAATGCTATGTCCCTTTAATATATCTGCTGCTGCACAAATGTTTTCAAATCCACCACCTGCACAACCTGCAATGATTCCCTGGTCAACATAAAGTTTTCCATCACGAATCTTGTTTGTAAGTTTATAATCAACCTGTCCATCTAATGAAACTAAAGCTTTCTTTTCAACATCGTGGAGAATATCTTCCAAGTTAGCATTTAATTCTTCAATAGTATATGTGTTACTTGGATGGAATGGCATTGCAATCATAGGTTTAATCTTAGATAAATCAACATAAACAATTCCATCATAGTACGTAACTTCGCCAGGATTTAATTCTTTATACTCATCTACTCTTCCATGGATGTCATAGAATTCCTTAATCTTCTCATCTGTACGCCAAATAGATGAAAGACAAGTTGTTTCTGTTGTCATAACGTCAACACCGATTCTGAAATCTGCGCTTAAGTTAGAAACACCAGGTCCTACAAATTCCATAACTTTATTCTTAACATAACCCTTGTCAAATACTTCTCCGATAATTGCAAGTGCAACGTCCTGAGGTCCTACACCCTTAGCAGGTTCTCCTGTCATATAGATACCGATTACTTCAGGCATATTAATGTCATATGTCTGTGAAAGTAACTGCTTAACCAATTCAGGTCCGCCTTCACCCATAGCCATAGTACCAAGAGCACCATAACGTGTATGTGAATCAGAACCAAGAATCATCTTTCCGCCACCTGCTAACATCTCTCTGGCAAACTGATGAATAACTGCCTGGTGAGGTGGTACATAAATTCCGCCATATTTCTTAGCACATGTAAGTCCAAACATATGGTCATCTTCGTTAATTGTTCCACCAACAGCACATAAACTGTTATGACAGTTTGTAAGCACATAAGGAATTGGGAATTTCTCTAATCCTGAAGCTCTTGCTGTCTGAATGATTCCAACAAATGTAATATCATGGGAAGTAAGCTTATCAAACTTAATCTGAAGCTTGTCCATGTTGCCTGATGTGTTGTGTTCGTTCAAAATACCATATGCCATAGTATTCTTTGCAGCATCTTCTTTTGTAAGGTATTTATCCCCTAACTTGTTCTTTAGTAATTCTTCTGAGCCTGCACCTGTTTCTACAACTTCTGTGCCACCAATAAGGTATGCTCCGCCTTTACTTAATGTTATCATTTTTGCCTCCTATGTTTTCGTAACTTATCAGGTTAAATGCGTACCCTTCGGGGTTATATTCCATTTCGTACTGATAACTACTAGTATACATTTTTTTGCCCTTCAAATCAAGTAATACACCCATACAATAAGTCGACAATCCGGCTGGTTTGTCTGATTTTTGGCCTTTCGCATTTATTGAACATTGTTATAGACCTTTAGGGGAAGATGATAGTAATGAGGACAAAAAATAAGCTGTGCTTTAATGTTAAAGCACAGCTTGTTTTATTTAATTATTTAGTACTGCGTTTTAGTGGAATTTTGACCAGTCTGACCCATCTACATTATTTAACAAATTATCAGGATTTGTCCAATCATCATTATAAACGCTAGTTGTTATAATATCATTTTCTTCTAATTCAAATATTTCCATACTAGGACTTGTATATTCACTCTTCATAATTACTACTCCTTTGTTACTATTTTGTTACTATAAAACTATCAATTAAGCTTTTTATTGTGTCATCAGTTATTCCATCATATTCACCATTGCCTTTAATAGCTTTTGCAACATCTGAAATAGATCTTTCTACTGAATTAGCATAACTACCACCATCTGCAGAATAAACATATTCTGAAGCTGCATTTTTATATGGAACTTTCACATATGCTTTTGCCACAAAATATCTACCATAGTTTGCTTTAACTATTTTAATAAGTGATGCGCTGTATGAATGTGTACTCTCATCTAACCAGCCTGTATTTTTTACATCTAGAACTTTTCCAATATTATTAACATTCTCTACATTATATTCGACATCATTTTTAGCATCTAAAATATCCTTTGTAGTAATCAATGTTCCTGCCTGAACCTTATTTGTAATCTCATTTTTGTACTCAGCTACTCCACAAGTTACATCAACGCTAGCCTTGAATCTAATGCCACCCGGTGTTTCCTGATTTGCATCAATTCTTATTGCAGCACCATTATACATTTTTACTGAAACATCAGTTATTGATACCAAATTCACATCATCATTTACAGTAATCACTGAACCTGCTTTATATATAACTTTGTTAACTGTATCATAATAGCCATATTTAGCTTCAGTTGGAAGTGTGTATGTATCACCCGGTTCGGCTGAACCAACTTTCGTTCCATTAATCGTAACTGTGTATGTAACATCCTTGTATTCACTTGCTTTTACAATCTGGAAATTTGACATTTCAAATGTTGCAATATCATTCGCTGAATAATTTGAATCTGTCTTTTCATCCTTACCATTGTGATATCCTAAGGCAATTCTGACGTTCAAATCCTGTTTAGTTGTACTTGCAAATGTACCTTTATATTTGTAAAAATATGTTCCATCTTCTGCTTTCTGCCAACCTTTTCCTTCACTTTCCACAAAGATTTTTCCATCATTTGTTCTGTTATCAACTGTAAACTCTTTTGGTTTATCTGCTTTAAGAGTAAACGTACATACATAGTCCGTATTTGCATAAAATGTAACGCCATCAATTGCTGTTTGAATGTGCCACCAATCACTTCCTATGTTTTTATCTTTAAGAGTATAATTAGTTGCATCACTACTTATTTCATAGAGTCCTTTGCTGTCTTCAGCGCGAGTATATGCTTTCCAAATCTTTCCCTGAACAATATTTCCTGTTCTTTCATCGGTTTCTAGATTAGGTGTTTCAACTTCATTTTCATTTTTTATTATAACTGTTGCTTCCCCTCCAGCATATTTTATGTTTATTGTATTTTCACCTTTTACTAATCCTGATAAGTATACAACTGCACCACCACCTTGGAGTGCATATTTTTTTGAATCAACTCCATTAATGCTTATACTTTCTATTGTTCCAGGAGCAGTCATATATATACCCTGCTCACTTGCAAATTCTGGTTTTTGTACGCTAACCACTCCCACGGTTGTATTATCATTATATGAATATCCTGTGCCACCAACAATGTTTTTCCAAACTACCACTGAAGGATCTCTTGTTGTTGTTTCCTCTGGCACTTCAATCTTTAACGTTGCTGTCGCAGATATTTCCTTTGCTTCTGCTGATTCTGAAGCTACCGTTGTTGCATTAATTATAATATCATAACTTCCTACTCCTAAGCTAGTTACTTCTGACAACGGAATAAACATTCCTTTAGTACTTTTTCCATCTATTGCTAACTGTTTTCCATTAAGTGATGCAGTAATAGTATTTGAATCTACATCAATTCCCCATGCAAAATGAATCCTGGCACTATCAAAAATTCCCTGACAAGCAAACCCTGTCCATTCTCCACTATCTTTTACTGTTGCTGAATATTGTTTTCCATCAACTGTTGCTGATGAATCTGCCTTTACCTCCCTTGGATTGTACACCGTAATTGATGTTACAATCATCGCAATAGTACATATTATTGCGAGTATTCCTTGTTTCCTTTTTGAAATATTCATGTTTTTTCTCCTTTCATCCAAGATCTTGTCGAATCCCTTCGATTATTTATCCCTTATCAGACAATTCTACCAAATTGAAATGGTTTTTTCAACTACCCATGGGTTATGTTGTACATTTTTTATTTATTTTTCATAGCCCGACCTGTTCTTTATGTATTTTCCTTATGCTTTTTGCATATTTTGTCTGCTTCTTTTTGTGCATTTTATACAATTATTTGGTGTTATAATGTTTACACTATAAAACCGTTTTTATTCTTCTTGTGATTTTGCACAATTTCATCACTTTTTCTCTGTTATATGCCAAACATTAAGGTTCCCCTCTAAAGGAGTAAAGAAAAAGCCCACTGGAGCAATATCTCCAGCAGACCTTTTTCAATTGTTATATGCTATGCTTTGACTAACCAATCATAATAGACTGTTTGCTTTTTACATTTATTTATTTTTCTTAGGAATCTTCTTAAACTGAATATATTTAACTTTGATTCCTGCTAGTACTTCTTCAAGTTTTAAGTTGTATACACCCTTGTCAAGTTTAACCTTGCAAAGCTTCTGTGTAATCCAGTTGCCGTCTGTTCCGTTAGTCTGGATTACTACCATTGTTGTGCCGTTGGCATTAACGTTTACTGTTGACTGTGATAAGTTGGACTTGTCAAATGAGATGTTAACAATAATTGTGTATTCCCCTTCGTCTTCAACTTCTAATGTTGCTTCTGCTCCGCTATTGAACATTACCTTATTGTCTTTTTCAATGTTAAATACTTCATACTTGGCCTGATCATTTGGAACTGAATCGTAATGTTTTGCAACGTCTGTGTCAACTAATTCTCTTTCAATAACAGGTGCTGAAAGAATGAAGTTGCAGATGTTGATTGCAGCTCGCTGAAGTTCTCCGATTGTAAGTCTTCCCTCTTTAATTGATTCCTCTGTGTTGTCGTTGTTTGAGTTAACTTCTGAGCCGTTATTGTTTACAACCATATATACGTCGTTCTGTGAGCGAACCATATCTCTTGTATCCTGATTTGATTCTTCGCCACCTTCTACAACGTCGTTCATCTTGGCCCACCAGTCAGTCATTACGATACCATCGTATCCCCATTCATTTCTAAGGATTGTTGTACAAAGGTCGTAGTTTGAAGCTGCCCAGTGTCCGTTAATAGGATTGTAAGCTGTCATTAATGTTTTAACTGTGCCGGCTTTTACTGCCATTTCAAACGATTTGAGATAAATCTGTCTGATTGCTCTTTCTGAGCAAACTGCGTCAATCTTAAATCTATGTGATTCCTGACCATTTAATGCGAAATGCTTAATTGTTCCCCAAGCACCACCGTCTTTAATACCGCCTGTTGATGCAACTGACATTGTTCCTGAAAGGTATGGATCTTCTGAATAGTATTCAAAGTTACGTCCGTTTAAAGGATGTCTGTGAATGTTTACTCCGGGTCCAAGTAATGTATCTACCTGATTTCCGTATAATTCCTGACCTTCCATTGTGTAAAGTTCTCTTACAAGCTTAGGATTCCATGATGCTGAAAGTGCTGTTCCAATAGGAAGCTGTGTAGCTTTTCCTTCCATTCTAAGTCCACTAGGGCCGTCAGCACAACATGCTGCAGGGATTCCGTAAGCAAACAATGTATCGCTTAATCCACCAAAAGCTGAAGCTGTTCCTTTTGTAACTCTAGGGTTACTCATTCCTTCACCTCTTACAATCTGTGCTAATTCTGCAACTGTAAGCTGTGCAACGAACTCTTCAATAGTGTTTTTGCCTGCTTTTACATCCTGTAATGTAATTCCTACATCGCCTGTAATTTTCATGTCTTTTGGAAGATTGTCTTCAATTCTCTTAGCCATATCAACTGTAGGCTTCTGTGATGGTACATATGTAATTTCGTATGTTCCATCTTCTTTTCTCTTGCCCGGCTTAATTAATGTAAGATTTTCATCGTTAGGGCAAGCAGCTTCTGAAAGCTGTTCTGTTACTTTAAGTTCTTCAACTTTATATGTATAAGCTAGTTTATTATTTTTTACGCTGTTACCTACGTAGAAGTTGTAGTCTCCTGCTTCTAATACGTAGCATGACTTGTTGCCTGTAACGCCTGAGTCATCATATGATGCAATTCCGTTAATATCGAAAGTAATCTTTAATGTCTGGCTCTGACCCGGTGCAAGATTTTCTGTTTTCTCGTATGCGCAAAGCTGTCTTGCAGGCTGTCCCAAAGCTCCCTGTGGTGCTTCGTAATATACCTGAACAACTTCTTTTCCTGAGAACTTGTCGCCTGTGTTAGTTACCTTAACTTCTAATGTGATTTTTTCATCATCTGCATCTGCTGATACTGTTTCGATATCAAATGTTGTATATGAAAGTCCGAAACCAAATTCAAATTGAACTTTTTCAGGTGCAAATGTTTCAAAATAACGATATCCTACATAAATGTCTTCTTTGTAAAGGTTTGTAAGTTCGTTGCCAAAGTTGTCATTAGCAGGATAGTCTTCAATATCATAAGCTACTGTGTCAGGTAATTTACCGCTTGGTGTAGCCTTGCCTGAAAGTGCTTCAGCTACTGCGTTTCCACCTTCCATACCGCCCTGCCATACAATAATTACTGATTTGATGTGTCCCTTAAACTGTTCTTCATCAATCCACTTAAGGTCGATAATATTTGAAACGTTAAGAACTACACAAACATCTTCGAAAGCTTCTGTTATGTTCTTAAGGTTTTCTTTTTCTTCATCTGTAAGAAGATAGCTTCCCACCCAGTTGGCGTTGTCCTTATCTTCTCCTGCTGTACGTCCGATAATGTATACAGCCTTGTTAGTTGATTCTGCCTGTTTCTTTGCATAATCTGCTGTGATTTCCATATCTTTCTGGAACCATGGCTCGCATGCCCAGCCACCGCCACCGTTATCAAATGGATGGTCTTTTAACCATTCCTTATAGTCTTCAACTATAGTCCTGTTAAAGTTAAGGTTGCTGTTTTCAAATCCGTCCAAAATATTTGTTGCGTATTCAACGTTTACAGCTCCTCCTGAACCTGTTCCGCTTCTGTAGTACTCAATCATTGGTCTTCCAAAAACTGAAACCTTATCCTGTTCTGTTAATGGGAGTGTGTTGTTTTCATTCTTTAATAATACTATTCCCTCGACTGCCGCTTCGCGACTTTTGTCAGCAAACCCCTCAACAGGTACCCCCCTTAAATTGTTGTCCATTGGTTTCTCCTCCTCTTATTCTCATATAGCCTATTTTTTTCATTCTTCATATTTTATACTAAAAATCACTATATCATATAATTTTTGTAATTGCTAGATTTTATGGGAGGAAAAACGTTTTTATTAAGGGCGTTTTTGTCCCCCCTTTTGTGCAATTTTTTTAGGCTTTTTGTCCCATAAAAAAGCACATCTTTGCTTGCAAAAATTTTTTTGGTTGGTTTTTTTTATGTATTTTTACTATTTATTTATGGCTATTTTTGTTAATTTTGTTTTTTGTGCTTTATTGCTTTAAAGCGTTATATGTTGTAAAATTATATTACTATACTTGAACGACAGAAAGGAATGAAACAATGGGAAAATATTTTCAGGAAGAAATTGAAACTGCCTCTCGTGAAAAGATTGAACAGATTCAAACAGACGGACTTTTAGACGTGGTAAAAAGAGTATACGAGAATGTACCTTTTTACAGAAAAAAAATGGTGGAAAAAGGTGTAACACCTGACGATATAAAATCTTTAAAAGATATTTCTAAGTTACCTTTTTTAACGAAAGACGATTTAAGAGATGCTTATCCATACGGCTTATTAGCAGTACCTCTTAAAAATTGTGTGCGTATTCACTCAACTTCAGGTACAACAGGTAAGCGTGTAGTAGATTTTTATACTAAGAAAGATATTGATATGTGGGAAGATGGATGTGCCAGAGCCCTTGTGGCTGCCGGTGGAACAGATGAAGATGTAGTTCACGTAGCTTATGGATATGGTCTTTTCACAGGTGGCTTCGGATTAAACGGTGGTTCACAGAAGGTTGGTTCTTTAACACTTCCTATGTCATCAGGTAACACTGACAGACAGCTTCAGTTTATGACTGATTTGGGTTCAACTATTCTTTGTTGTACACCTAGTTACGCTTCTTATTTGGCCGAATCTATTGAAGAACGGGGAATTAAGGACCAGATTAAATTAAAAGCCGGTATTTTTGGTGCAGAGGCTTGGTCAGAAGATATGAGAGCTGATATTGAAAACAGGCTTGGCATTAAGGCTTATGATATTTATGGACTTACTGAAATTGAAGGTCCGGGTGTTGCTTTTGAATGTGAGGAACAGAATGGTATGCATATTTGCGAAGACTATTTTATTCCGGAAATTGTTGATCCTGACACATTTGAACCTGTTCCTGACGGACAGATTGGTGAATTAGTATTTACAAGTTTTGCTAAAGAAGCATTTCCACTTATCAGATACCGTACAAAAGACATTACTTATATTACAAGAGAGAAGTGTAAATGCGGACGTACTCACGCGCGTATTCACAGACTTATGGGACGTTCAGATGACATGCTTATTATCAAGGGTGTTAATGTTTATCCTTCACAGGTTGAGGAAGTTCTTATTAAACATGGTATGCCTGCTAACTATCAGCTTATTGTTGACCGTGTAAACAATAGCGATACTATGGAAGTTCTGGTTGAAATGACACCTGAAATGTTCTCTGATACAGTTAGCTCAATTGAATCCAAGGAGAAAGAAATTGTTGCTGCTCTTAAGAGCATGCTTGGCATTTATGCTAAGGTTAAATTGGTTGAACCAAAATCAATTACACGTTCAGAAGGAAAAGCAGTTCGTGTTATAGATAAACGTAAAATTTAGGAGGTTTTTATATGTATATTCATCAGATTTCAGTGTTCATTGAAAACAAACCGGGTAATATTGCAAACTTTACCAATTTTCTTGCCGAACACAAAATAGATATGCGTGCATTCCAGATTGCCGATTCAAGCGATTTCGGAATTATTCGTATTATTGTAGACGATCCTTTTAATACTCTTACTCTGTTAAGAGACAACGATTGGATTTGTAACCTTACACACGTTATTGGCGTTAAGCTTCCGGATGAGCCGGGCTCAATGGCTAAGGCAATGAACGTTATTGCTTCTAACGGCTACAGCGTTGATTACGTTTACGCCTTTCTTGCAAGAGGCACAGATGATGCCCTTATGGTATTCCGTGTCAAGGACGAGGATACAGACAAAGTTGCCGCATTGCTGGTAAGGAGTGGAATGAAAACAGTGGACCAGGAAGACTTGGCAAAGATGTAGGAATGGAAACACTTCTTATAGACATTCTCTTCATCATCTATCATATACTTTTTGGGTATGGGGGAATGATGAAGAGAATGTCTATAAGCACGCGGCTGTCGCAG
>ENA-OPSV01001286-OPSV01001286.1-human-gut-metagenome-genome-assembly--contig:-NODE-1286-length-17569-cov-5.448784_pt1 | contig 17569 bp, 18 predicted proteins | sample MGYA00241460_ERZ501912 | MGnify/ENA primary metagenome ERZ501912 (study PRJEB25962, sample SAMEA2042402) | human gut metagenome | biome: human gut; feature: human-associated habitat; material: faeces...
CGGTGCATTTCTGTGTATCGAAGCATAATTCTACAGACTCTAAACAGCTTCGCTAGTCGCTCTACGAGAGCATATAACCGCCTCCCTGGCTAACCACGCTACATTCTCTATCTACCTCCACAAGTCTGCTACGAAATACGTGAGCGCCGCCCATGTATACACAGAATAGTATATGCCTTGCTCGTCCACTCCATCCTCAAGTATCTTCTTCGCCTGCGCCTTAGTCAGAAGGTCGAATCCGTCAAAGAGCTCGCCGCCCACTGCTCCCTCCTGCGACATTCCATTAAGGCTATCGCGGTTAAGTACAATCTTTACAAGGGCGTTGCTTTCATCTGTCATGCCCGGTGTGCTGAAAAGACATGGATTGATTACAGAAACCGTGTCTTTTTCTGTCACTTTAAGGCCGGTCTCCTCATGAAGCTCACGCATGGCGGTTTTTATAAGTGGCGCTGTATTATCATTGTCCCCGGTGCAATCCTCCGGGTCTATAAGTCCTGCCGGTACGCTGAGCAGGTACTGACCTGTCGGATATCGGAACTCGCGGTTCATTAACAGACATGGCTCATGACCTGATTTCTCATCATCTGACGGATTCCATATCACCACGCAGCTCACAGCATCCGGAAGCATTTTCTTAAACTCCTCTGTGGATTTGGCGGCTACAAGGTCTTCTTCATCTCTCCTTGTGGCATTATAATAATGCCTACCCTCCCGGTACTGAAGATCAAACACCTTTATAAATTTTGATTCAAATAAGCTTTTTATTTTCATAAATTTTTGTCTCTTTTCATTAAACCTTTAATGTGCTCAGATACTTCTTCTGCTGTGGCGTGATGCGATAGCTCTCACGCGCTTTTTGTATCGCCTTGTTGTGGCTCCAGCTATCCATAAGCCTTTCCTGCAGTATCGGCAGCACTGCATCATACTGCTTTGCAAGTGCCGTAGCGATATACCACGCCTTCATCATGTTTACATAATACTCCTTGGAACGGATTTTTGCCACATCTAAAGCATATTTTATATCAAAATCCTCATCGAGATATAGGCGCATCAAAGTGCCAATGCCATACCTGACGGTGTAGGGCTTATCCGAATCCAGCCACTCATATACATGCAAAAGAAGCTCATTTTTGTGCTTTTTGAACACAGCCGGTACGCCACTGTCGCAGGTCGCCCAGTTGTCTATGTATGGCAGGAATGCTTCCAGATAAGCCAATGCCGTATCATAATCCTTCATCTGCATAATCAGAAACATATGCAGGTTATTTTCCTCATAGTAGTAATGTGGCAGAGTGTTTAGAAACTTTTCCACATTGTCACAGTCATTTTCCTTCACTGTATTACAGACCCGTTTCTCTTTTTGAACCGACAAAAAGAGCCTGCTGCCATGAGCAAGCTCCTTTGCGTACTTTCTAAGCACCGGGACTCTTATTCCTATTATGCGTTCTTTTTCAATATTGGGCATAAGCCTCGCATGAAATTCCCTGTAATTTTTATCCTGTAGCGCAAACAGATTCTCTAATTCTGCCAACAAATCTTTCCCTCCGTAATAACAGGATATCTGATAAGCAGCTTCTCATCAAGATTCTCCCTGTTCATGTCTACCGCTGTGATCTGGCTATTGTCATATGTGGTGTAATAGTAGATTCCCTTGTCGCAGTTGCAGCATGAGGTGTAGAGCGTAATCTCATATTTGCCATCTGTTACCTCGCACAGACCTCTCTGCTGGTCCACAGAGCCTAATATGTGGAAGAACTGACTCACACTTGCATTCTCACTGTCATCCGATTTGGAGTTTTGCTTTGTGAATGCCACACGTACAAAGCGTGACTGCGATGATAAATCTCCCGGCAGTCCCAGGCCTCCCATTCCGCGGCTGTATGCACTAAGCTCCACTCCCGGTGCAAATGTATTTTCAGGCTGCTTTGTGGATAAGCCTCTGTAATTATTGAGTGCAGCCATCTGATATGGGAATGGCGGATTGTTTGTGAGCACACCTACCGGATTGTCGTAAACATGCATACCGTCTGCCATCGACTCCACCACAATGCACTCATTTTTGTCGGCTATAATCCAGTGAAGCTGTGCAACCGGAAGCTGACTGCTAAATGGTGTATCTACCAGTAAAATACGATTTAATTTTTCCTTTGCATCCGCTACCGTATCGCATAGTGACAGTATCCACGGTATAAACTCAAACTGTGCCACCTTTGTCTTTGCAATGCCGCATGTGCCATTCTCGCATGAGCTGTTTTCGTCTGCTGCCGCATACGCTGCATTTCCCACGAAATTCAGTCCTGCCATACCGAGCCCCTTTTCATTTATAGCATCATAGTAAAGAGGATAGTCACCTGCCACATGTGCCATTCCAATGATTGCATAATGGTTTTCAAGCTTTCCCGAATGCCTGAAATTAAACACATAGTTTCGCGGTGTTACCGCAATCTCATCTCCATATGAAAATTCGTAGTCGAGTGTTCTTCCAAAATAGAAATCCTTTGTTTTATAAACTGCTGCTGTACACATAATTATGACCTCCTTGTTATGCTGCCATACTTAATCAGTATCCCTTAAATTGTAGAGTACTATACATCATATTTGCAATTATTTCAAGCCACACGCCCCTGAAGTATTTGAACAAAAAGCAACAGCCGGTCTGATATCCGGCTGCTGCCTTAATAAGTGCTGTGCTATTCCTGTATTATGCCTGTTTATTGTCCTGCTCATTATCAAGTGCGATAAGCTTTGCAATGATTTCCTCGCATATCTGTGTAACATTCTTGCCATCTGTAGCAACTGTTACATCTGCCACTGCCTCATAGCGCTCCTTTCGCTTTTCCATAAGGCCGCTGATATACTCAACATTCATGTTGCCGTTTAGTATCGGGCGCTCGTCACTATCCTTTACTCGCTCGTAGATAGTCTCAGGCTTTGCTGTAAGAAGAACTACACGGCCGTTTTTCTTCATATGATCTGCGTTTTCCTCTCTCATGACAACACCACCACCGCAGGAAACGATAGTCTGCTTTCTCTTCTGAAGCTCTATAAGTGTGTTGCTCTCTAAGTTTCTGAAATATGCCTCACCGAACTCATCAAATATTTCTGAAATTGACATGCCACGATTCTCAACAATCATCTGATCCATCTCGACACGATCCATCTCGAGCTTATCCTTTAATTCTCCTGCTACAGTGCTTTTTCCTGCACCCATGAAACCGATCAGGAAAATATTGTAATCGAAAAGGCTCTTTGCCTGGATACGACGGCTGTTCTTCATGATATACTTGAAAATATCAAGTATCTCTTCCTCAAATTCATTGTCGCCAAGCTTTGCCGCAAGTGCATCTGTCTGCTTTTTCTCCTGCTCCGGCTGTAAGATTGGGATTCCTGTTGCCTTCTTGTATGATATAATCTCCTGAATGTGTGACATTCTGACCGCAAGCTGCTTAATTATTATATCGTCACATTCTCCAATCTTTGCGCGGATTTCCTCGATTTTGTCCATGGTGTGTCTCCTTACTTATGTGTGGTTTTCATATTGGATTTTGATATTTAGCGAAATATCGTCAAATTATAATTATTATAACTTCACGTTATGGTATTTCGCATTTTTGATAACCACAAATTTCTTAGTCATAGTATAACAAGACTTTACCAATTTATCAAGCAAAATATTTTAATGCTTTAAAGTGTTATTGTGTCAGATATGCATCCACAATATCAGACGACACATTTTTCTCAATCGATTCATATATCGGCTGACACTCCTTGCGAATCTGCTCATGCACTTCATCGCTTAAGGTGATGATTTGTGTGCCACTGTCCTCGATTGTCTTTATCTTTGAGGCAATCCGCTCGTCAGACTGCTCTCTGGCGTACTTTTTTGCTGTCTCGGCTGCCTCACGGATAATCTGCTGCTGCTCATCTGTCAGTCCTTTCATGAACTCCTCGCTTACTATGAGCGATATCAGATGTGGCAGATGATTTGTCTCCACTACATAATCCTGCTGCTCGTAGAGCTTATTGGATACAATTACTTCGTATGGGTTTTCCTGCGCGTCTATAGTGCCCTGCTGTAAGCCGATATACACCTCCGAGAAAGTCATAGGTGTCGGGCTTGCTCCGAGCGCCTTCCAGTATGCCATATGGTAAGAGTTTTCCATGGTACGGATTTTCTGACCCTTAAAATCAGCAAGGCTTTCTATCTTTTTGTTTGTTGTCATGACACGGAAGCCCTGGTCTGCATATCCCAAAAGCTCGTAGCCGCCGTCATTGTAGACCTGCTGCATGAGCTTCATAAACTTTGGATTGTCCACATGCTCACGCACCTCATCAATGCTGTCAAAAAGTGCCGGCATATCAAATACTGCAGTATCCTTCATGAAAGTTACCTGCGGAGCAGTGTTCTGCACTACAAAAGGTATATCTCCATCCTTGCATGACTCGAGAAGCTCTCTGTCTCCGCCCAGTACACTGTTTGGATACACACTGATTTTCATTTTGCCATCGCTTAATCTTTCCACTTCATCGGCAAATTTCTCTGCATATATCTGTGTCACGGTGTCCTCAGGACTTGAGCTGCCTAGAGGCCATGCGTAGCGCTGTACCCCGGCATCCTTAGCTGCGTCCTGCGAGCCTTCACCAGCAGAGCCACCGCACGCGGCAAGTCCTGCTGTAAGCGAAAGTATCATCGTGACGGCTGCTGCTCTTCGCCACAATCTATATTTGCTATACGATTTACGCGGTTTATTATATTTACCAGCTTTTTTACATAAAAACAAGCCAAATCTACTCATATTTTTCTCCAATTACAACTGTGTGCCTAAATGTCCTACAATCATCATTAAATCTGCTTATACCTGTTATTACATATTTCTGTACCGAATAGTTACTATTTCTCTATAATAAGCACAGACTGATCGCCGGAATAAATGTAAGCAGCAAAAGTGCCAGCAGGAAATATCCTATCATAGGCGCCGCCTTCTTTGCTATCCGCATGACCGGAACATCCGTCAGTGAGCTTGCCACAAACAGGTTTACTCCTATAGGCGGTGTGACAAATCCGATTGCAAGGTTTACGATCATGACCACACCAAAGTGGATCGGGTTCATTCCGATGCTCTGCACGATAGGAAGCAGTATTGGGCTTAAAATAAGGATAGCCGGTGTGGTATCCATAACCATTCCTACGATAAGCAGGAAAATATTTATCACGATAAGAAGCACTATCTCATTTGTAAAATGTGCGAGTATCCATGCGCTGACTGTCTGTGGCACCTGCATGAGTGTGAGCACACGTGAAAACGCGGTCGATGCGGCAAGTATAAACAATATAGGTGCGTATGTCTTCATCGCCTCCACCATGATGCCCCATATCTCTTTTACCTTTATGGATTTGTAAATAAAAAGACTTACAAAAAGCGCATAAAATACTGAAATCACCGCAGCCTCTGTAGGCGAAGCTATACCGGCGTAAATGCATCCAAGTACTATAACCGGGCTTAAAAGTGCCCATATACTGTCCTTCAATATGCTAAAAAGCCCCTTGCTTCTAAGCTCAGAGACCTTTGCATTTATCTTTTCCTTGTCCTCTCCATAGCGCTTGCAGTGATAATATGCATAAAACATAAGAAGCGCTCCTATCAAAAGTCCCGGAATGATTCCTGCAAGAAAGAGATCACTGACCGACTCACCGGTTGCCATCGCATACATGATAAAAGGTATGCTTGGCGGTATGATGACTCCGAGTCCTCCCGCAACCGCAACAATTGCCGTTGAAAAATCCTTTTTGTAGCCCAGCTCCATAAGAAGCGGAATGGTCATACTTCCGACAGCCGCAACAGTTGCAGGCGCAGAGCCGGAAATCGCTCCATAGAACAAACAGGTGATGATAACCGCACATGGGATTCCTGCGGTTCTTTTTCCTATAAAATACACAAAAATATCAAACAATTTTTGTGAGATTTTGCCGTGTGCCATGACGATTCCGGCAAGCACAAACATAGGCACCGCTAAAAGCGGGAAGCTGTCTATACCACCGAGCATAGAGCGGATAACATAGCTGGCACTGGCTGTAAAAGATGAGTCAAACGCGCCCGGCAGCACTGCCACTATTCCAAGGGAAATAGATACCGGAATAGCAATGACCAGACATATCACAAATAATATAAAAACTACTGCTGCTGACATCTATTTCTCCTTTCTCTTTTCAGCTTTATTATGAATTGCTTCAATATCCTCAACAAGCTCTTTCTCGCGGTAAGTGTCTTCGACAACGGCTTCCTCTATAACCGAGGCAATACTGCCCTCCTCAAGAGGCTTTTCATCTTTTTTCAGGACAATTTTCCACTCGCCAAACCATCTCTGCGCGATGCGGAAGGCCGTGATTATAAAGCATACAAACGGTGCAGCCTGCACATAGTACATAGGGATACCGCAGGCAGGACTTACCTGACCGCTTTCGATAGTGTTCTTTAAATATATGAACGAAAAAGGTATCAAATATACGAAAAACACAAACTCAACTGTCAGATTTAATACCTTCCAAAGTGATTTTCCTCTTCGTGGGAAAAGCTGTATAAACTGGTCTATCTTTATTGATATGCATTTACGTGTGCAAAGGCTTACACTCAAAAATGCCGACCAGATAAACAGGTATCTTGTGATTTCCTCAGACCATGAAAGCGACATGCCAAGAATATATCTGGAAAACACCTGAATGCCCATGATAAGAGTCATCGCAATCAGGAAAATGACCATTAAAAATTCTTCAAGATATTCATCCAGATAATGTAAAATTTTCTTCATGAAATATCCCCTTTCCGTGAATAATTATACGTATTATTTAACTGAATTATTGCTGTTTTTCCACGCAAATATTCACAATTTTATATATTACTATTTGTTATCATCTTCAAAAATGGCGTCACAGCACCTAGTTTACAGATGCCGAGGCGCCATTTTATCGCATGGTTTTATACAAGCTTTTCTTACATGCTCTTATGAAGTAATCCAAGTACCGTAGACAGATCCTCTACACCCATCTGTCCGGGTGCAGATGCTTTCTTTGCGGCACCGAATGTCATTGAAGATCCGAATACCTCACCGCAGAGACGGCTTATAACACCTGTGCCTGCCATTGACATTGTGATGATTGGTCTGTCAGCGTAATCTGTAACCATTTCCTCTGTAGCAGAAAGAAGTGTGAGTACGTCTCGCTTATTCTGTGGCATAACTGCAATCTTAGGGATATCAGCTCCCATATCCTGCATCTTGCGAAGTCTGTAAACGATATCAGACTGTGCAGGAGTCTTGAAGAAGTCATGGTTTGAAGCGATAACTCTTGCACCTGCAGCATGTACGCCGTCGATGATTTTCTTTACAATCTCATCGCCTGTAAAAATCTCTACATCTACAAAATCAACGTATCCTGTCTGTGCAGCCTTGATATTAAGCTTGGCATAAGCCTCAGGCTCGATTGCTTTCTCTCCGCCCTCTTTTGAAGTACGGAATGTCATAAGGATTGGAATATTTCCGAGAGCATCACGAAGCTCCTTTAATACTTCCTCAACCTTGTCAAACTCGAATACATTCTCGAACCAGTCAACACGCCACTCAACCATATCAACAGGGATAGAGTCAAATGTCTTTGCCTCTGCGATGATGTCGTCTTTTGTAACGCCTACGATAGGAACGATGATTTTAGGTGCGCCCGCACCGATTTCAATATCTCTAACCTTAATGGTGTTCATGATTTTTTCCTTTCTTACTTTAACTGTATGATAATTATACTCCCCAGTATAATGTAACGTATTAATCCTCTTTAGACAGCTCTACCATCTTAGTATAGCGCAGGTTTACGAATAATCCAAGTACCACGCCGATTGCTGTGAGCACGATGTTCATTACCATAACCTGTGATGGCTGCATCTTTGATGCTGCTGTAAGGATTGTGTAGTTGCAAAGTGATGAAGCGATCATTACAAGCGCTGTTACTGTTCCCTTGATCTTAGGGAAGAGCATGTTGCATACAGATGTTACGATCTGTAAAAGTCCGCCTGCCCCTGCCCATCCGATGATGAATGCACCTGCGATCATGAGTGGCTTTGTCTGTCCGACTAACACTACTACCATTGTTGCAAGGCAGATTACAGGGTAAACAAGGATAAATCTGACGTCCTTGATTTTTCTTGTTAAAAGTGCAGTTACGATAAGAGCTATCATGGTTCCTGCTGAATAGTATGACTGCATAACTGACGGATCAGCCCAGCCTACGTTCTCTTTTGCAAAGTTCTGCGCACAATTGAGCCATAACTGGAAGGTTCCTGTACATGTAAATCCAATGATAATCATTGCGATTGACTCAATAGAAAAATGTGTGTGCTTTAAGCTTGCGATAAGTCCTTCTTTCTTTCCCTCTGCCTTTGCATCGGTATCAGGAAGCGGGAAGAGCATTACTAATACTAAAAGTACAATGTAGATGATTCCACATCCGAAGAACAGTGTGTTGTATGATGTAAGTCCTGCTGCTGTTGTAGCAACTGTCATACCAAGTACGAATGGTAAAAGCATCTGTGCGATAGCGATGAAGAATTTGATTCCCATTGTCGCAACACCCGGTGCTTTGTAGATGATTTCTGATACTGCAGGGTAAATTCCTGTATCAAGGAATGAGTTTGCAATACCGCCAATGATAGCACAGATATAAGCAATCTGGTATCCACCATGTGTTCCTGCATTGAATGCAAGGGCAAGTCCGATCAGGTAGATAGCATAAGAGCCGCTTCCGATTGCTGTTGAGATACGGCGTCCGAGCTTATCCGATAAAGGTCCTGCAAACGGAAGTGCGATAAGACGTCCAAGTCCCAGGGCTGCTGAAATAGCTGTAATAGCCATAACCTGAACTCCCCATGAAGCTGCGAGAGCCTCCTTGATGACTGCCTGTCCGAGGATAGAGCAGCCCACTCCGTGTATAAAGTAGTTTAAGTAAAGGATTAATGCGCTAGGTAAATATTTTTTATTCATCAGTGTTCTCCTTAATTTCTGTCAAAATAATTCAATGTAATTTAATTTCTGCGGCTGATTAATCATCATATCTGATGTTTAATACTTCCTTCATATGCTCGATTGGCATATCTTTCCCTGTCCAGAGCTTGAAGGCTGCTGCTCCCTGGAAAAGCATCATTCCAAGACCGTTCATTGTCTTGCAGCCCACCTCTTTTGCCATAGAACGCATCTTTGTCTCAAGTGGAGAGTAAGGTACGTCAATTACGATAAGCTCAGGACGGAAGAATGATTTGTCAGGTACTACAGACATTCCCTCGAGCGGCTTCATGCCAACACCTGTTCCGTTTACGAAGATGTAGGAATCAGCCATCTCTTCTCTTAACTTCTCCTTGTCATCAAGGTCGTAAAGAGTAGCCTTGCAGTCTGTCTTCTCGTTTATCTTTCTAACTGTCTCCTCAGCGTTTGCCCAGAACTTGTCATGGATGTTGAAGATTGAGATTTCCCTGACACCATCAAGTGCTGCCTGAATCTCGATAGCTGTAGCAGCTCCGCCTGCTCCTGCGATTGTCATCTTCTTTCCGATAACATCGATGTCGTTATCCTTGAGCGCCTGCATGAAGCCGATACCGTCTGTGATGTGTCCTGTAAGTACTCCGTTCTCGTTTACTATTGTATTTACAGCTCCACAAAGCTCTGCTGCAGGTGAAAGCTTGTCTAAGTACTGTCCTACAACTGTCTTGTTTGGCATTGATACATTAGAGCCTACAAGCTTTAATGCTCTGATTCCCTTAACCGCATCCTCAAGAGTGTTGTTGTCAACCTCAAATGCCAGATAAGCGTAGTCAAGTCCAAGATATGCAAATGCCTCATTGTGCATTGCCGGTGAGCTTGAATGTCTGATTGGGTAAGCCATAAGTCCGATGAGTTCTGTGTGTCCTGTGATTCTCTCTGCCATGATTAAATCTCCTTCATTTTCAAATGTAATAATATTGATTATTCGTATTTTACTTAGCTATGTTTTCAACGAAGCCCACTTCGTTAAAAACTTAACAACCTTTGATAATGATATTATAACGCATTATTTTTGGTACTTCCAATGCTTATTTTGTTATTTTTTAATAGCATTACTGTACTAATCATGTTATAATATGCACAAATTTAGGCTATAATATTTGTAATTCATAGACTATATCTATTATTTTATGGAGATTTATGCATGACGCTCAATCAATTAAGTTATTTTTACCAAGCGGCAGTTCTGGAACACTTCAATCAGGCTGCCGAAAAAATGAATATCACAGAACCAAGCCTCAGCCGTTCGATAGCAGCTTTAGAGGACGAGCTTGGCGTCACTTTATTTGAAAAGAGAGGCAGGAATGTAATACTGACCAAGGCCGGTGAGATTTTTTTAGAACACGTGTCTACTATTCTGGACGATGTAAAGAGAGCCGAGAACAAAATGCACCAGATTGCAACCGACGGCGGACACATCGATATCGCCTACGTATCACCACTTGCAAAGGTGTTTATCCCAACTATCGTGCGCTCTTTCCTCACCGAAAAGGAAAATAAAAATATCACGTTCAATTTCTTTCAGGACATCACCTCTGTGAATATTGAGGGATTAAAAAAAGGCAGGTATGACATAATTTTCGGTTCATACTCGCCAGATGAAAATGGTATTGATTTTGTTCCTATTATAAGGCAGGAAATAGTTGCCATACTGCCTCCCGGCCACCCACTGACACTTAAGGATACCATGGAAGCCACTGATTTCGCTGACTATCCCGTGCTAGGCTATGCCAGACACTCAGGCCTTGGCAAGTACACCAGAAGCTTTTTCAAGAAGCATGATGTATCGCCAAACTTCATATGTGAGTCACCCGATGAGAACGGCATCGCCTCCCTCGTGGCGCAGGGCTTTGGCATTGCGCTTGTCGCAGATGTCGATGCAATTCACCGCGATGACATCTGCATACGCCACCTCGTATCGCATGAGTCATTCTCACACACTGTATACATGGGCTACATGACAGGCAAATACCAGCTTCCGGCTATCAAGCGCTTCATAGAGTTTGTGCGGGAAAGCTGCAGCTAGGCAGTCTCCTCGATCACAAACCTGATAAATGCCTTCGCAACCGGTGATAAATATCTCTGCTTAAGCGTTGCCAGATACACCGCTCTCTCATAAGGAGGATTGTATATATCAAGCGTCTTTACAGAAAGTGACCGAAGTATTGGAATATCAGGCATCACAGCTATTCCAAAGCCTTGCGCCACGAGACCCGCCATACTAGAATCCTCCTCCATCTCGAAGGCTACCTTCGGAAACTGGCCTATCTCCTCAAACATCTGGTCAATGACCGGACGCAGACCGCTGCCCTTCTCAAAATAAATCTGCGGATACTCTATTGTGTCACGCAAATCCACACTGTCCTTTATGGAAAGCGGATGGTCCATGGGCACTGCAAGCACAAGCTTCTGATTCGCAATCTTCTTAAAATCTATATCCTGTTCCCCATCCTTATAAGAAGAAAAAACTATGTCATATTTGTCATCCTTTAGTCCATCTATAATCTCACCGGTTGTTCCAACCGTAAAATGAAATTCTATATCATAATCCGGGTATGCATTGAGAAATTTACGCACCAGCTTTGGCGCGAACTCACTTCCCATCGTATATATATATGCCAGATGTATGATTCCATGCCTGCTTCCATTGACCTCCTGAATACGCTGCACACCCTCATTAAGCACCTTTAATGATTCCTCAACATACGGCAGAAACATCTTCCCATATCTGGTCAGCACGACATTTCTTCCCTTTTTCTCAAACAAACGCGTGCCAAGCTCCTGCTCTAGCTGTGAGATTGCATGGCTTAAAGACGGCTGCGTAATCGACAGCATCTGTGCCGCCCTCGTATAATGTTCTTCCTGCGCCAGTACCTTGAAGTACTGCAATTGACTCAGATTCATAGTACACCCCCTGTGTATTTATATATTTATTCGCCGGATGTCCGCTTGCCCTGCGCTGCACACCGGTGGTATATGCTCGATTTATGACGTGTCGTGTGGGAGTTATATGCCGCCTCAAGCAAAAGTGGCGCGGAAAATACTCGTTCAAGCAACACAGCCTTTAGTATACCAGTAAAGTAAAAAGCGCGTTTGATTTTTCGCGCCTAATAAACTCTGTTTGAGGCGGCATTTACTCCCACTAGACTAAGGAATTATGAGAGCATATACCACCGGTGTGCAGCGCATGGCAAACGAACCTCCGGCAAATGCTCACAACAAAGTCTAGAAATAATATACACCATTTGATAGACAAAAACTATAGATTTCGTATAAAAGATGCATTGGACATTTATACATTTTTGCTGTACCTTGAATGTAACAAGAGTGCATTGCTCTTTTTGATTGTTAAAAAAATCACATACTTTGTATATCGCAGCCTTTGATAACAAATATTGACAATCAGTTTAATGAAACAAAACTATAATGTAATGAGAGCAATTTACACTACCGCGTGCCCACCCGGTTAGCAGATTAAGGAGAAAAAATACTATGAAAAACAAATATCCACATATTTTTGAGCCAATTACAGTACGCAGAATGACAGTAAAGAACCGTATCGTCATGACTCCAATGGGAACTAACTACGGTGAGCAGAACGGAGAAATGAGCTTTCTCCACATCAACTACTATGAGCAGAGAGCAAAGGGCGGCACAGGTCTCATCATCGTTGAGAATGCTAGCGTTGACTCTCCGCAGGGTTCAAACGGAACTACACAGCTTCGTATTGATCTGGACAACTACATCCCAAGACTTTTCAAGCTCTGCGAGAGTGTTCACAAGCATGGTGCATGTATCGCAATACAGTTAAATCACGCCGGTGCTTCTGCAATGAGCTCACGTATCGGAATGCAGCCTGTATCAGCATCAGACGTACCTTCAAAGGCAGGCGGAGAAATCCCAAGACCTCTCGAGAAGGATGAAATCATGCATATCGTAAAGAAATACGGTGAGGCAGCCAAGCGTGCCCAGATCTGCGGCTTCGACGCTGTTGAAATCCACGCAGGACACTCTTACCTTATCAGTCAGTTCCTTTCACCTATCACAAACAAGAGAACTGATGAGTTCGGCGGCTCTGCAGAGAACCGTGCAAGATTTGCAAAGCTGGTTATCGAGGAGGTTCGTAAGCAGGTTGGACCTTTCTTCCCTATCTTCGTCCGTATCAGTGCAGACGAGCTCATGGAGGGTGGAAACACACTTGAGGATACACTTGAGTACTTAAAGTATTTTGAGAAGGAAGTAGATGTATTCGACGTATCATGCGGTCTCAATGGCTCTATCCAGTACCAGATTGATGCAAACTACTTACCTGACGGCTGGCGTTCATTCATGGCAAAGGCTGTAAAAGAGAAATACAACAAGCCATGTATCACAGTAGGAAATATCCGTGACCCACAGGTAGCCGAGGATATCCTTGCAGGAGGCGATGCTGATTTCATCGGTATGGGCCGTGGACTTATCGCAGACCCTGAGTGGGTTAATAAGGTAGAGTTCGGAAATGTGTGCGATATCAGAAAATGTATCTCATGTAACATCGGATGCGCCGGACACAGAATCGGTCTCAACCAGCCAATCCGCTGTACAGTAAACCCTGCCGTAAACAGCGGTGAGGATTACATGAAGACAAAGGTAAACAAGCCTTGCAACGTGGTTGTAATCGGTGGTGGTACTGCCGGTCTTGAGGCAGCCTGCACAGCAGCAGAGGTTGGATGTACAACCTTCCTCATTGAGAAGAAGGCTGAGCTTGGCGGACTTGCATCAGTTATCTCCAAGATTCCTGACAAGAAGCGTCTTGCAGACTTCCCTAACTACATGATTCACCGTGCAAGCAAGCTTCACAACCTGTTTGTTTTCAAAAATACATCAGCAACAGTTGATATGGTAAAGGCTTTAAACCCTGATATCATTGTAAACGCAACAGGCTCTGTACCTACTCTCCCACCTATCACAGGTCTTCACGATCTCGTTGACAAGGATGGCACAAATGTTGCAACAGTCCTTAAGATGATTGAGCGCATCAATGAGTATCCTGAGGATATGAAGGGACAGAAAATCGCCATCATCGGCGGTGGTGCCGTAGGTCTTGACGTGATGGAATTCTTCACAGAAAGAGGCGCAGAGGTAACAATGGTTGAGATGCTTCCAATGATTGGAAACGGACTTGACCCTGTCACAAAGTGTGACACAAACGCAAAAATGGCAAAATACGGTGTAAAACAGATGACCAACACTGCTCTGCAGGAGGTTAAGAATGACCGTTTCATCGTAAAGAATCCAGAGGGTGAGATTGAGGAAATCCCATTTGATTACGGATTCATCTGCCTTGGTATGAGAGCCAACACACCTGTTCTTTCAGAGATCGATGAGGCTTTCAGTAATACCAATGTTGAAATCGTAAATATCGGAGACAGCAAGCGTGCCCGCAGAATCATTGAGGGTACAGAGGAAGGCAGAAATATCTTAAACGTGCTTGCCCGTCACGATTATTTATAAATTCTCCTTTAAAATAACCTATAAAAACTCCTAAAAAACAACAGCTCGCGGGAATGGTTGGGGGTCATAAGAAAGTAATATCGTATTTTCTCAGGAACGGCGTGGCTTCGGTCACGCCGTTTCCTGTTTCAGCAGTTCCTCCACAGGGATAAAGCCCACAAGGTCATAGAAAATACGAATGCCCTGATGCTGCTTGCCGATGGACTTGTCCGGGGCTTCAATGTAGATTGCCTCGACAAGCTCCCGCAGCGCATACGGGGTAAGCTCGTCCAAATCCTCATATTTGCGTACCCACTGGATAAACTGCTCCAAGTTTTCAATCTGTCGTTCCTGTACTTCGATTTCCTGCTGCAAAGTCTGAATTTCCACTTTAAGCTGTGTCTGTTCGTCCTCATAGGTCTTACTCATCATAGAAAACTTTTCATCTGTGATGCACCCCGCCTGTTTTTCAATGGGCGTTTCCCTCTGCTTCTTGTCCCAGATGGAATTGGTGTAGGTCTTGAAATTGACGGTGCATCCCGTGTATTCCCGCCGTTCCAGAATGTGAACGACCGTGTTGGTGTTCCAATGGTACGGATCAGCGGTTTCTGGGCTGGGTGTCTTGATACCCGCAATATCGCTGTCGGTACTGTTGTGGTCGATGGTGTCAAAATAGTCATTGATGGCAATATAGCGCACATTGTACTTCGGGAATGTGAAGTTGATATACAGCCCTGTCAGCGAGGAATTACGCCACAGTCGTGATAGGTCTTTCGTACAGCAAACTGCCACTCTGCCCGCTTCGATTTCCGCAAGCATAGCTTGGAAGCCGGGGCGGTCATAATTAGTGCCACAGTACCCGTCATCCACGAAAAAGGTCGGGGTCGGGAAACGGTGCTCCTTTGCGTATTGGAGCAGGATCATTTTCTAATTCTGGATGCTGTTGGATTCGTCCTCTTTGCTGCCTTTCTTGTCCTCTTTCAAATCTTCCACGGATAAGCGGCAGTAAAGCGCGGTGCTTTTATCAGTTGCCCGTAACATTTCTGTTTCCTCCTTCAAAGGGACAACTGCCAGTACAGGATTGGTTGCTTCTATTGTACCAAGAGACTGCGTATTTATCATTCAGAATCCTCCATCTTTCTGTCCAGCGTTTCCACGCCGTCATAGCTGCCTGTGACGGTGTAGACTGTGCCGCCGATTTCCTTTTGCAAGGTGAACTCCGGCAGCCAGAACGCGGACAGATTTTTCACGCAGAGATACCCGCCCTCGTTGAAGTAGCAGTTGTGCCGTGGGTGGTCGGGCGGCAGGGGCTGCAGTTTCAGATACAGGTCTGGATTGGAAAAGTAATATTCCGCTGGCTCGTCATGGTCTGCCTTTTTCCATTCCTCGATTTCTGCCAGCAGATCAGGGTCGATTTCATGTTCAAATTGCTTGTCGTTGTTCATAAGTACCTCCTGATTTTTCTACTCAAATTAGTGTTCAATTTCCTGATTTTTCTGCCGCGTTGCGGCGTTCTGGTGTTCCTGCTCATGCTGCACCTCGTAGATGTTGTAATGAATCGCCCAGAGCTTTTTCGCGTCGGCATAGAGCGGCGAAAGCTCCGTCTGAATGTCCTTGCAGTCCTGCTCCAACAGTGCCCGTTCTTTGCGCCATGCGGCGATGGGCAACTTGCCGTCCTTGAAGTGCGGTTTCTGCTTGCGCTCTGCCATGTAGAAAGTCCGCAACTCGTTATCGTGTTCGGATTTGTATTTCTGCCTGGATTTCTCAAATCGGATGGATTTCAGCTTGTCCGCAGCGGGCTTGCTTTGTCGATGCCGACTTTTTCAGCGCGTCGATCTTATCCTGCATGGAATGAAGCGTAGTTTCCAGATTGTCCACGGTGTAAAGATTTTTGGATTGCAGGAAGTTGAACGCCTCAGCGTAACGCGGCAAATTGGCGTTCTTCGACTTATTGCTGTATGCGCTCTTGTTGCGGATGCTGCAATGCAGCGCCAGCAGATCGTTGAGCATGGGCGGCTGTGGCTTGGCAAGCTCGGCTTTCACTTCCTTTAGCCAGTCGATCAGCGCAACAATTTTCTCTTTGGCTTCCCGCAGCAGCGCGTTGGTTTTCCAAATGAAACGGGTGAGATTGCCCTTGTCGGTGCGGATGCCCTTCGCCTCCATCGCCCGGACGGTGGGACCCTCGTACTGGGTGGGGATCTGCTCCACGCCCTGACGGGCAAAGCTGCGATGGTCGATGCGACAGTCTAAGCCTTTTTCGGCAAACTTGGAGTTGCACAGGTCAGCCCATGCCTGCCGCCATGCTTCCAGCGTTTCGGGCTTTCCCCAACCTGTCGTGGGAACGGCGTTGAACACATAGTTGCCTGCCTCGTCCAGAACGCGCTCTCCATGCTCATCCAGCACATATTCCCGCAGCTGTTTGTTTCCCCAACTGCTGTCCGGTTCAATGGAGCGAATCGGACACATGACATGAAAATGCGGATTAGAAATACCGCCGTCCTCTTTGTCTGACTGATGCACAGCGAAGTCTGCCAACATGCCCCGGTTCACAAAATTGTTCAACAAAAATTGCCTTGTAAGGTCGATGTTCTCCTGCATGTAAAACTCGTTCTGCAAGGCAATGTCAAAGCTGTAGGCAAGCTGGGCTTTCTTACCGCGCTCGACTTTCTCCACGGCGTTCCAGAGCATTTCGCGGTCTGCGTACTCCGGCGGCGCGGTTCTCAAGCCGCTGGATTTTGTGCTGTTCCTGCGCAAGCTGCCGCTCGACCTTTTCTTTCTCAGCTTGCAGCCTCTAAATTTCTTTTTCGTGCATGATTTCAACCTCCTGACTGTTAAAGTTGGATGCAAAAAGACCGCCTACGTTTTCGGTAGACGGTCTGCATGATGATATGGAATTTTAAGGCTTTGCGGTGGAAATAGACTGCGCCAGCAGACGGTTTCTGCTGCAAAGTGCGCTGGGATAGACGCGCAAGCGTCGCAAGGGGGCAGCCCCTTGTACGGAACGAAGTGACGCAAAACA
>ENA-OPSV01001288-OPSV01001288.1-human-gut-metagenome-genome-assembly--contig:-NODE-1288-length-17561-cov-5.113790_pt1 | contig 17561 bp, 13 predicted proteins | sample MGYA00241460_ERZ501912 | MGnify/ENA primary metagenome ERZ501912 (study PRJEB25962, sample SAMEA2042402) | human gut metagenome | biome: human gut; feature: human-associated habitat; material: faeces...
AGCGAGCTTTGCCGTCAGCTTTGTCATTTTGGTCTGAAGCAATTGGTTTTGTTTGACAGTGCAGAGACGCCTATGCACAATATACGTCTGGAGCTGGAAGAGAAATTCCCTCAGGTAGAGTTTACGCCCGTAATGGGGGATGTCCGTATGGTTGATCGTGTAGAAAACGTATTCCGTCGTTTTCATCCTCAGATAGTCTTCCATGCGGCTGCTTACAAACATGTTCCTCTGATGGAAGAAAATCCTTGTGAAGCGGTTCATACAAATGTCTACGGCACTCACAATGTCGCTGATATGGCAGTGAAATACGATGTGGATAAATTCATAATGATATCTACAGATAAGGCTGTTAATCCAACGAATGTAATGGGAGCGTCCAAACGTCTGGCTGAGATCTATGTTCAGAGTCTGAGCGTCGCGATCAGTAAAGGACTACATCCCGGAAAGACTCGTTTTATTACGACTCGTTTCGGTAATGTTTTGGGTAGTAACGGTTCTGTTATTCCGCGTTTCCGTGAGCAACTGGCTAAAGGTGGCCCGTTGACAGTCACTCATCCTGATATTATCCGTTATTTTATGACTATTCCCGAAGCCTGCCGTTTGGTGTTGGAGGCAGCTTTTATGGGCAAAGGAAATGAAATCTTTGTCTTCGATATGGGAACTCCGGTGAAAATTGCCGACCTGGCACGTCGTATGATTGAGCTGGCCGGTCTTGTTCCTGATAAGGATATAGAAATTCAATACACGGGGCTTCGTCCGGGTGAAAAACTTTACGAAGAGCTTCTGGCAATAAAAGAGAACACGCTTCCCACATTAAATGAGAAAATCTATCGTGCCCAGGTTCGTGAATATGATTTCAAAGAAATTAATGAACTGATGGACCCTTTAGTGCACTTGGCTGTTTGTGTGGATAAGGTTCGGACGGTGAAGCTGATGAAAGAGATTGTGCCGGAGTTCAAGAGTAAGAATTCGGAATACGAGGCACTGGACAAATAATAAAATCCCGAAGAACCTGCCGTATAAGGTGCAGGGCCTACTGCCGGCACATTCTTCGGAACCATCTGCTGTTTAATGGAGCAAGTTGCGATATGCATGTCTGCCTTGGACTCAGCTGCACTCTCTGCTCCGGTGCTCCGATAGCCGTAATGTCCGCACGGCTGTAGACACTCCATGAGTAGCGATGTGTTCTGTAAACAGGTTGATGTTCATAGTCTTGCTGCTTTGTGCGCAGGCATACGCCTTTTTAGGCTCTTCTTTCTTTAGAGGATTTATCCTCATGACGATACTATAGTTTATCATTCGCCTCTGTCGTGTTTTTATCGTTTACGGTTCGCCAAAGATCTCTACCAATATGCGTACCTGCCGTGGCGTGAATATTTTACTATGCGTACGGTAGTCTGTCTCGCGGAGTTTCTCCGATACTTCCCCGTTTCGCTTTATCCACAAGCGGAGGTTAGAGACGGCAGAATCGATGGTCGGCGTTTCAGGAAAATAGAGGCTTGCCAACTCGCGTTTAGAGTAAGGGCGAATGCGGAATGTTGCTTCTTGCAGAACTTGAAATTTTAAGTGTGAATAATCGGTTTTTGGGATACAAGTATCCGTTGTAAAACTTTATGCAGGCAAAAGTAGGGTCGTCTCGTTAACCGGCCAATAGTGATAAACCGGTGATGAATCAGTGATAAACATCCGGTAAAAAACGATTGCCAAAACGCAGGATTTTGTTAATGGAAGTACAAATCTGAACATCCATGCCATACATGAATTGTTTTGTGACTTATTACCCGAACGTTATCATCCTGCCATAAAAAAGATCAAACCGGGTCAAAGCGTCAAGACCATCATCAATATAGCCGGAGGAAACAACCAGGTATTACCCAATGCGGAGAATGGCATATTTAATCGAGATTGAATTTGTATGGATGTGAATCATGATTTCGGAAAGTAAAGTGTTCCCAATAATGAACATACGATTTGCTAACGTTGAATAATACCCTACTCCTGTTTTTTGCGGTATTATCCGTCCTCTGTTTGGCCGGAGGCTATTACGCCGATGGAATTTGCATCTGGCTATCCTTCTTGACATTATTGGTTTGGCCGATATTGGCAGGGAATCTGTTGTTAGTGGCGATACAATTATTCACGAAGAAGAAATGGAAAACTATAGTTCCCTTGTTAGCGATCCTGCTTCATACAGATTATCTGTTAGCCGTTTATCAACTCCCATATTGGAATGAACCGGCTGCATCTGAACAAGAAGGAACCCCTCTGACCGTAGTCACCTACAACGCCAGCCATTTCTATTGGGACAGAAAGTACACCATGAACGAAGCCGCCGCTTATATCAAGAAGCTACAACCCGATATCGTCTGCTTCCAGGAAGCTCCCGGTGACGGGTATTATCATCGGGACAGTATCCGGTACGCTTTCGATTATGTACTGTATAAATATATCAGCCGGCGTATGGACCATTTACCGACTACGATTTACAGCCGTTATCCGATCCATTCGGTAAAAGCTCTGTATTATAAGAATTCCAGTAATATGTCGTTAATCGCCGATGTAAGAATAAACAACCAATACATCCGTGTGATCAACAACCACTTCGAGACAACAAGCGTCAATGCTTATCGCGGTATCATCACTGCTCCCGGCAAGAGTTTAAAAGTCCGTGCAAAAGCAGTCAAGGATTTGGTATTGAAAATGAAAAGTAACTATCAGAAGCGAGCAGAACAAGCCGATACGATCCATGCTGAGATAGAACGCTCACCTTATCCGGTGCTGGTTTGTGGGGACTTCAACGATACACCGGCTTCTTATACATATCATCGAACGCGAGAAGGTTTGGTTGACGGTTTCCGTGATTGTGGAAGTGGTTATCAATATACCTTTCGGCAGTTATACAAGCTCTGGCGAATTGATTATGTTTTTTATTCGGGGGCGTTGAAGGGTCGTGGATGCTATTCGCCGGAGGCATCTTATAGCGATCATAATATGGTAGTTTGGAAAGGAACGATGTAGTAAAAATGTTGAATACAACTTCTTGAAGGATGAGCCTTATGCTTAATTTTTCCGTAACACGCCCAAAAGAAGAAAGAGAGCAGTTTTGGCAATCGCCGGAGTTATAACCTATGGGTAAGATATAGATCTTATATTAGGGCAATATCAAGGATAATGGTATGATTGAAGATTCAGTAAAAGCACAATTGAGAGGTTATTTTGATGAAGCGTGTAAAGAATTACGTGTAGATGGTTCACAGTATGAGTTTCAATATGAGACAATAGGAGAACGTTTTGCTACATTAGATAATGCGGCGGAAATGGATGGTCATATTTTGCATATCAATGAGGATTGGGTAAAAAACTCCATCAAAGAGGATGCAGAATTTGATTTGCGATATATCCTGTGTCATGAAGTACGGCATATTTATCAACACTGTGTGATTGCGGAATTTGAAGAAACAGGAAGAGCAAGTGAACTCCCGGTTACGATATTATCTTGGAAATAAGATTTTTCTGCATACACAAGAAATGAGGGAGATACAGACTCTTGGCAAAAGAACATCTCACAAAGCGTGGAAATTGATGCCAATGCATTCGCTAACGCGATGTTGCTAAAACATAATTTAGAGGTACGTATCGCTTCCGGACAAGAGAATATAATGCAGAAAGCTATAGCAAATATAGCTAAAAGGTTATGGAAGGTAACATTAAAAATATAATTCAAACAGTGAGATCGTGAATGGAGGAAGGGATAATAAGAATCCGTTGTTCATGGATATATAAGTTGAAATTGTTGATGTATGGGTTTTTCTGTTTGATGTTTCAATATAATAAGTAGGCTCAATTATGGTAAATAGTGCTATATTATTTTTAATGCTTTGTGCTTTGTCTATATCGACTATTGATAAAGCAAAATGTCAAGAAATAGGGGGGGGTAAACTGTGTATTCTTTCATTTCAGGTGACAAATTGTTGTAGAGGGGTGGCTATTTTACTCATTATGTTAAGTCATGTGAGCGGAACAATGGGAACTGTTTTGTTGACACCGTTGGGAGGAACAGGCGTGGCTATGTTTCTTTTTCTTTCTGGGTATGGGTTGAATGAATCTTACAAGAAACATGGATTAACCTCCTATTGGCAAAAGAAAATAAAACGTGTTTTTATACCTTATGCTATTGTGATTACTCTTTTATGTGTTTATCATGGTAAGTTCGATTTCCTTGCTTATATGTTAAATATTACAGGACTGAAGACCTCTTATTGGTACATCGGTTTTTTGATGAAATGGTATATCTTTTACTACTTATTCACCCGATTTGCCGAGAGACAACGTATGTTGATGATGCTAATAGGTGCTTTTTTTATGCTATTTTTATTTCCAAACATAGAGGCTGAGCAGGCGTTCTCTTTCTTTTGTGGCGTTTGTGTATCAGTTCATATTGATTATTTAAGGACTGTTTCTATGCGAAAAATTGTAGCTGTTGGTGGCATAGCTTTGTTGGTTGGTATGTCATTTTTGGCTGTAAAACAGTTACCATTCGTTCGATTACATACGGGAGACTGGATTTATAACGTTGTTCAATGTGGTATTAAACTTCCATTAGGGATAGCTGTCATGATTGGTGTCACATGGATGTCTTGGCTTTCAGATAGTCGATTCTTACAATTGGCAGGGGGAGTGTCTTATGAATTATATTTGGTTCATTTCCCCTTCTATGGAGAGGTACAAGGTAAGCTCTTGCTGGCTGTGTTCTTGTTTGTGGGTTCATTCGGTATTGCATATCTTTTTCAAAGGTTTAATAAAAAGATTCTTTAGCTTTTTATTCTTTAATAATAAAGCAGTAAAGTGCACTTTATGGCGTTTTTAGGTTATTGGTTAAAAATAATCAATCTTTATGGTCAAATAAAAAGACAGGCACAACTATGATCTGTGATGAAATTTTAAAATTGTGAGTAAGTTACTCTATATATTTTAGATAGGTGTGATGAGACAGACTCCATCCATCTCTTTGAGATACTTTATTTTGCAGAGCGAGTTCATTATGCCACTTATGGGCAGCACTTGATAGAAGATACTTTTTGTGCTTTGGAATGCGGTCTTGTTTCCCGTTTTCTCTATGATGCGGTAAAAGTGCTAACACTCCTGCTATAGGAAGATCGGATTTTGAAATAATAGCGAACAGCCTTCATCCAGGTGGGGCGAATGCTCTAATTATATGTATCAGTTATTGAAAAACCTGATATGGACGAGTTGAGCAAAGCCGATATTCAGTCTCTCGATAAATTTATAGTGGAGAATATCTCAAAAAAACTATAAGCAACTCTCTGTAGATTGCACGATGAAGCTTGGCAGAAAGCATGGGAAAATAGACAAGCTTCCCCTATGGATAGTTTTGCCATAGCCAAAGTGGGGGGGGGATCTAATGGTTTATTAGCTTATCTTAAAGTACAAGAGCGGTTGAAAACGATGTTGACAGACTAACGTTTTTATGGGAAATTTGAAAGATATCTTGTCGAATAATTTATCTATAAACTTATTATAAATACGATAAATAAAGGAGATATTTTTCGTATGCATTTGGGTAAAGAGGGACAGGTAAAAGGGAAAAATTGTTTTGTGGACTGTTCTGACTTATAGAAAGAGTTTGTGTATGTCGTGCAATATACTTTTATAAATTTGTATGCTACCATTTGTGTTATGCAAAATGATTTGATGTTTGATAAGAAATGACCTCATGTCATATAGGTTTATACCCCCTTATTTTAAAATACTATTGTTTTCAATCATTCTTCTAATTTACTAATTTTTAAGAAGAATACAAGTAATTGAATGAGATAATTGACAGAATTATAACAACTTAAACTATTAATTGGAGTTGAAATTTCAACTGCTGATTTGCATTATTAATTATTTTTATTATGAGAATTGCAGCACTTTTAACGGGGCGTGGAAACAACACCCTTAAGGATAAAAATGTACTTCCTGTGTTAGGTCGTCCATTATGTCAATATCCCGCAATGGCAGCTAAAAATTGTAAGTTGATTACTGACTTTTATGTGAGTTCAGATGATGAGAAAATTTTATCCGCCACAGGGGAAATAGGGTACAAATGTATTGTACGACCTGCTGGATTAGCATTACCTACAGCTCAGCATGTAGATGCTATCATCCATGCACTTGGTATGATGAAGGAGGATGGTTGTGAACCAGATATACTTGTTGTGATTTTAGCAAACAACGCTATAACTAAAACAGAATGGATTGAAGAAACAATTCAGAATTTAATAGATGATCCTTTATTATCTGCTTCCTGTCCGGTTATGTTAGAGCAAGACCATCATCCTTATCGTTGTAAATGCTTGTGTGAGGATGGAACACTTGGTACATGGTTTGATTTCAAGGATAAGAAAATTTCAACAAATAGACAGGAATTACCTAAAAATTTTGTATTCTGTCATAATTTTTGGACGCTTAATCTCAAAAATAGTCTCTATAGTGAAGTTCCTGGTCAGCAACCTTGGACTTTCATGGGAGCTCGTGTGAAACCTGTTGTGGTCGAAGAGAGTTTCGATGTACATGATATGGAAGACATTATTCGTACAGAAAAATGGCTTACATCTGAAGGTATTAAATGAAATATAAGTAATGAGGAATTTGTTTGTATGCCATACTCAAGCACAATTAATACTTGCCTGTGGCTTATCTTTGGGACGTTTTAAAGAAGCAGAAAATCACCTGATTCTATTTCAGGATTTTTTGTTAAAACAAGAATTAATAGGACATTTGGAGCGAGTATTTACTAAAACTCTATATCTTCAAGGTATTTATTTAAAAGAATGGAATACATTTAAAGAAAAGCTGAGAAATTATCCTGTTAATGATCGTAAGATGAAAGAAATGATGCAGAATTCATATGATAAGGTCTTTACTGTATGCGATACTATCTATCCTGAGCAAAGTTGCATAAAATTAGCTTATAGATTAAATAAAAACACTGAATTCTGTTGCTTGGAGGATGGTATTATTGCATATTATCAAAATATTGTAATAAGAGGGGGACTTGATTCTAATTTGATTTTTCGTTTTATTCGAAAAATATATTTTAAATACGTGAAAAATCTTGGACGTTTTTATGATAGGGACTTTAATGAATTTGGAGGATTGAAATATAATAAAACGATTTATTGCCTTTATCCTAAAGCTGTGCGTGAACCTTACAGAAGTCAACGAAATATATTGGGTATTTGGAAAGAGGAGTTTTTACTGGGGTTAAAGGCCATGTATGCAAAGGTAGACCTACCTGTAAAAGGAGGAGATATTATTCTTGTAGTTGATAAGATTAACACATATGTATACCCTGAAAAAGTTAAAATTTCTTTGAGTGGGTTTATTGAGGAAAGTAAAACTGCTGGCAAAAAAATATTTTGTAAGTTCCATCCTCGTGAAACCGAAACCTGGAGTATTTTTGATGGATGTGATATTTTAGAAAATACTATAGGGATTGAAAGTCTGTATCTTTCATTAGCAGATCAGGCAAAAAATATTACAATTGTTGGAATTAAAAGTACAGGTCTTATGAGTGCTAAAATACTTGGTTATAACCCTATATCTCTTTTTAATTCTTGTGGTGAGAAAAATCCTGAATTGGTGAATTTTTTTGAAATTATAGGCATTGAATTAAAATAAGATGAGTGGAATTTATTGGGGAAATAAAAATGTAATAGTTTGAAAATTGAAGTAATAAATTGTTTGAACTTTCCTGTTTGAAAATAGAATATGTATTACAAGTATATTTATATAGATTATATAAAATTCAATTAAATTACGTAGATTAAATACAAAAAGTTTATTTAGATATAATAATGCAATTAATCCTTTTATCAGGTGGTTCAGGTAAAAGACTTTGGCCCCTAAGTAATAATATTAGAAGTAAGCAGTTTCTTTCTTTATTTAAACGAAACGATGGAAAAATGGAATCCATGTTGCAAAGGGTTGTTCGGCAAGTTATGGAAGTACATTTAACTGATAATATTATTATAGCAACTAATGATTCTCAATCTGAAATTATTAGAACCCAGTTGGGTAATAATGTTGCAATAGTAACAGAGCCGGAACGAAGAGATACGTTTCCTGCAATAGCGTTAGCTGTTTCATATCTAGTATTGAAAAAACAATGTCCTGAAGATGAGGTCGTAGTTGTTATGCCTTGTGATTCATTAGTTGATGAAAATTATTTTCAAAGAATTAAAAGAATGGTGCAATTAGTACAACAGGATGTTGCTGAATTGATTCTTATGGGAATTAAACCTACTTATCCATCTTCAAAATTTGGCTATATATTGCCGTTAGAGATGGGTGCTACAGATTCCGATAGCTTGTTTGTCAAGAAGTTTGTCGAAAAGCCTTCGATTGATATTGCCCAGAAATTATTGTTAGAAAATGCTTTATGGAATGGAGGTGTTTTTGCGTTTCGCCTTGACTTTCTTATGAACATTATTCAAAAATATGTGCAATTGAATAGTTTTGAAGATGTGCGCACTCATTATTCTAGTTTTCCAAAGATAAGTTTTGATTATGAAGTGGCAGAAAAGGTAACCTCGGCAGTAGTTACCTTTGATGGAAAATGGAAAGACATTGGGACTTGGAATGCTTTAACTGAGGAATTAGAAGACCCTGTTATAGGAAAGGTAATCTTGGGGAAGCATTGCAAAAATGTAAATGTTATTAGTGAACTTCAAAGCCCAATTTTTATAGATGGATTGGAAGATGTGGTTGTTTCTGCTAATAAAGATGGTGTTTTTATCTGTAGCAAAAAGTACAGTGAAGATATAAAACAATATATTGAGACTATTCACTGATTGCATAGATAACTTCTTAGTTTGAGTATGGTTTTTGAGAGAATAAGGTCAAGATTTGAAAATTCACAATTATTTTCAAGTTTTATTTTTACACTAGGAGGTAGTGGTATATCAAAACTATTGTTGATAGTTGCTACTTTTTATTGTAGTAATACTTTGTCTGAATTAGAATTTGGGGAGTTTTCATTTGTCCGTAATACATTGAACATGATTCTTTGCATATGTGCATTGAATTTTTGTAACCTAGTTACAAAATTCACAGCTGAAGCAAAAGATTCAGTCCGATCTCTATCCCGATTAGTTTTACTTTTATTGTTTTCTTTGTTTGTGAGTCTTAGCATTGGAGTTTCCCTTGCCTTGATGAAGGATGCTTGGATGATAAAATTGCTTGAATGTAGAGATTTCATAGAATATTTTCGGATTGCTGGGTTACTTTTACCATTTTTTATGCTACAACCATTGATAGAGGGTGTTTTAAGAGGAGTTAAGCAATTTAAATTGATTGGTGTTTTACAAATCTTCTCTTCTCTGTTGTTTATACTATTTATTGCTATAGGTATTTGGTATGATAATAGCAGAGGTGCGATCTTGGGTATGTATATTTATTATTTTGTATACACTATAATATCAGTTTTCTCTTTGATGCTTCTTAAAGATATACGTCAATATGATTATAAAAGTATTAGTCTTAAGAGAGAAATGAGGACTTTATACGATATGATTTTGCCTGTCTTTATTCTCTCGTTTGTTGAAGCTCCTATTTTTTGGTGGTTACAGGTCTTATTGGCACGTCATGCTACTGTTGAGGCCATTGGTTGTATGACAATAATGAAGCAAATACGTAATTTTTCGGTTCTAATACCTAATTATTTTGTTTCTACATATCTTGCTTTTGCTACAGAACTAAATATTAAAAAGAAGTACGATCTGTATTTTGAACGTTTTGATAAATATTCCCTTCTGTTTTTGGGGGTGGGTTGCGCTCTTGTATTGATATTTTCTGTTTTCGGTCAATTTATTCTTGGATTGTATGGTGATGGTTATCCGAGATATTGGTATAGTTTGGTTTTGTCAAATTTTTGTATTCCGATTGTATTAGTTCTCTGTATGATCAAAATGGAATTAATTATACAGGAGCATCAAAAACAACTACTCTTTATATCATTCTTTTGGAATGTTCTTTGGATTGTCTTATTTGAAGTGTTTGTGCGTTTAGGTATTCCCGCGCTTGAATCATTTTTCTATTCTGAAGTATTAGCTGTTGCCGTACAATTGATATTATGTTATTGTCTCTATTATATGGATAAAAAAAGGTTATTATTGAATCAAACCAAGTAGCTATTTTTAATACAATTTATTGTCAATTTTAATTTAGTAATATATGTGTAACCCGACTGTTATTGTAGCACATCCAGGACGACAGCACTCCTTTCGAGTAGCAAAAGCTCTGAAAGAAGGAGGTCTTCTCTTTAAGTATGTAACAACTGTCTATAACAAAGATGATTCATTGTTAATGCGTTTTGTGAAATTATTTTTGAATAAAGATAGTTTTCAGCGAGCAAGTAAACGTAAGTGTCCTGGTCTTGATGATAATGATGTTATTCAGTTTTGTGAGTTAGAGGGAATCTTGCTTTTGGCTTTACAACGTATTGATTTTACTCGGATTCTTTCTAATAAGGTTCAACGCTATGTTACAAACAAATTTCAGAGGAAACTGGCTAACTATGTTATAAGAAATCCACAAATTGAAGCTGTTATTTCGTATGATACGAATTCATCAGTTCTTTTTTCAATCTTAAAGGATAAAGTACCTCATGTAAAATTGATTATGGATAATGCGCATCCGAATCGACACTATCTTTATCATAGTTATCGTGAAAATTGGGAGTGTGTTGGAGATTTTTCTAAAACATTAGAGGCTTGTGGTTATTTAATGGATAGTCAGAATGCGGAAGTTTATGGAAAAGAAGTGAAATTAGCAGACTATCATATTGTTGCTTCTTCATATTCCCTCAAGGCATTAGAGTTTGATAATGTACCGCGAAGTAAGATTTTTAAAATTGCTTATGGTGTGGATAATAATAGTTTTTTAAAATCTAATCGTTCATATTCTCAAGATAAGTTGAATGTGCTATTTGTCGGTGAAGTAAATCAGCGAAAGGGTATCAGACAAGTGTTAGAGGCTGCAAAGATTATTAATTCAGATAAAGTTGTATTTAATATTGTTGGTCTAGGTAGAGAGTATTGCTCTGATTTATATAATGAATTTAATAGTTATGTTAACTTTCTAGGTCGAGTTCCATATGAAGATTTGTTACACCAATTTTCTTCTTCTCATATATTTCTGTTTCCTACTATGGGGGAAGGTTTTGGCCTTGTTCTTTTAGAAGCAATGGCTGCAGGACTCCCTGTTATAACAACAGAGAATTGTGGTGGAAAGGATATAGTATTGAATGAGCAAAATGGTTTTATCATACCTGTAGGAGATACAAAAGCCATTATTGATAAAGTGAACTGGGCATTGATGTACCCTGATAACTTACGGAAAATGAGCGTTGAGGCTATAAAAACAGCGCATTACTATACTTGGTCTACATATGAGGATGGCATAAGATCTGCGATAAAACAAAGTTTGGAAGGATAGAGTAAGATGGAGTCTCAATTTGTAAATGATATTTTAGTTTGGTCTTTAATATTATTGATTTTTTTTCAAGGTGTTCTTGTAATTCGATCAAAAAAAATGTATCGATTGTGGTCTCCAATTACATTTATCTCTTTGGTATATATTTATTATTGTGTTATTCCATATTTTAGTGATGATCAGAATGTATATGGGGTAAGTATAGAATCTGCAAAATTGTATTTCCATGTGGGTGCTTTACTTTCATATAGTTGTATTCTGATAGGATATAAAGTAAAGACAAGAACAACTTTTTCTACATGGGATGATTTGATTACCTTAGATAACTGTCGTTTGTATGGGGTGCTTCTTTTTATTATAGGACTTTTATGTTATATCCCTTTTCGTGGATTTCATATGAGTTTTTTTAATGTTTCAGAAGATGTGATATTTAATCGTGAGGGTTTTACAAGCTATTTTATTGATCTTATTTCTTTATTTTGTGCAGGATGCTGTTTTATTATGGCTAATAAACAAAGGAGATTTGACATCCTTTTGCTTGGAGGTATTTGGACCAGTCTTGTTTTTTTTGTGATTGCAGGTTTTCGTTTTAGAATCATAATGTTATTTGTATCTTTATTTACTACATATCATCTATTTCCAAAACCTAGAAAAATTAATTATCCGGTTTCTATTATTTTGGCGATTTTTCTTTATATAGGCTTTGGTATAATGGATAGTGCTCGTAGTTATGGGCATGGAATAGATATTGAACGTGCTTTAGAATTTGGGACACAAAAAGAAATTAAAGGAGCAAGTGAAAATAAATTTGTTTATGCTATGTCTGCATTATCGATGGAATATTCGGACAAGAATAATCAATTAATATATTTTGAGCCAATGCTAACTGCGCTATGTATGCCAATACCTCGTGTTTTAGCTCCTTGGAAACCTGATGGTGGTTATCTTCGGAATATACAGCTTCGGGTATTAGGCACTTCTGATTATGGTGCAGCATTTGTATTTTTTACAGAAGCTTTTATGTCATGGTGGTGGTTTGGTGTAGTTATATATTCATTTCTTATAGGTTGGTTCTCTAAAAAAATTTGGGTGAATTATCAGATTCATCCTAATTCTATAGGAGCAATTGTTTTATTAGGATTGTATAATGCTTTTTGCTATGTACTAGTCTCTCGTGGTTATATGGCTCAGGTTTTTAATGTGTTTATTTATTTTGTTATAATGCCATTTTGGCTATGTCAATTATTTCAGAAATTCATTAAATGAGAATTGCATTTTTTTCAAACTTTTTAAATCATCATCAAAAGCCTGTTGCTGATGAGTTGGATATACTTACAGGACATCAGTATACTTTTGTAGAAGTGACTCCTATGCCCGAATGGCTAAAAAAAGGAGGATATTCTGATTTTTCACAGCTACCGTATGTTTTAAAAGCATGGGAAAGTGAAGAAAACATGCAGAAGGCTATATCTCTTGCTAAAGAAGTAGATGTGGCTTTATTTAGTGGTATAGAGGTCCTGGATCTTGAGGTAATTAGAGTAAAGGCTACTGATAAACTGACATTTGAAGTATCAGAACGATGGTTGAAGCAAGGGTGGTTTAACTTGTTATCTCCGCGTTTGTGGAAATCACAATGGTTTTATCATACTCTTTTCCGAAAGAAACCTGTTTATAAATTGTGTTCCAGTGCTTATGGTGCAAAGGATCAGTATGAACTTCATTCTTTTAAGAACCGTTGTTTTAAATGGGGATACTTTACCAAGGTTCATAATATAGAAGTTGAAGTGAAAAGGATGTTTCCACGTCAGATATCTTCTACGCTAACATTTATGTGGTGTAGCAGATATCTGACGTGGAAACATCCTGAGTTACCCATTTGGATGGCAGCAAGGTTAAAAGCAAAAGGATATAAGTTTATACTTGATATGTATGGCAGTGGTGTGATGTTTGAACGAGCTTTACAATTGGCCAATGAGCTGAGAGTGAATGATGTCGTTAATTTCTGTGGGAATGTCCCTAATGAACTGATTTTATCGGCCATGAAGGAACATGATATTTTTCTTTTTACTTCTGATCGAAATGAGGGATGGGGAGCTGTAGCAAATGAGGCTATGAGTAATGGCTGTGTTTTGGTGGCAAGCCAAGCGATAGGTTCGGTACCATTTCTTGTGAAAGATGGAGATACAGGAGTCACCTTTAGAAGTTCATGTGTCAATAAAGGCTTTGGTCGTTTTGGAAATACTATAGATAATAAAGCCCTTGACTCTTTGTGTGAAAAAGTGGAATGGCTTATACAACATCCTATTGAATGTAAACAAATTGCTATTAATGGATATAAGGCAATCAAAGATATTTGGTCTCCATCTAATGCAGCTCACAACTTGATGCAACTTATAAATGATTTGCAACAGAGACGAGATACATCTATAAAAGAAGGTCCTTGTTCAAAGGCTTCTCATGTTATTTAATAAATCGATTATGAACATATTCTTCTGTCACAGATATTTAAAAAGTAGTATGAATTATTGGGGATAGATAATTGATTTTTTATTTAAGAAATTTTTTATGCAAAAACTGCTTCAGATAAATATTTGTTCAGCAATGCTGAGTACAGGAAAGATCACAGAAGACATAGCAAAGGTGGCTATCTGTCATGGATGGGATACTTATACAGCTTATGGACGTTTTGCTAAACAAAGTGTAAGTCATCAATTCCGTATAGGAACTCAGTGGGATACTTATAAACATTATGTAGAACATCGTCTTTTTGATCGAGAAGGATTGTCATCTCGTGGAGCTACAGACAGATTGGTTCGTCAAATAGAAGGTATTTGTCCTAATATAATTCATCTTCATAATATACACGATCATTATCTAAATTATCCCATACTATTTAAATATTTAGCATCATTGAATACACCTATCGTTTGGACACAACACGATTGTTGGGCTTTTACAGGTGGTTGTATGTATTTTGATATGATGAATTGTAATGAGTGGAAAAGTGATTGTAAGAGTTGTCCGGAAAAAAGAGCTTTGTTTTGTAATAAAAGTAGAGAACAATTTCTTTTAAAAAAAAAATTATTGAATGGTATAAAGAATCTTACTTTTGTATCTGTGTCTAACTGGCTTAATAGATTGCTAAGAGAATCTGTACAAAAGCATAGGAGAATAGAAACGATCCACAATGGGATAGATACACAAAAGTTTGTGCCAATTGGTGAAAAGAACAAAGAAAAAACGAAGATATTAGGGGTTGCTGCTGTTTGGGATAAGCGGAAAGGCTTGAATGATTTCTTAAAACTTCGGGAAATACTTTCTAATGAATATGAAATAATATTGGTCGGGCTTACTCAAAAGCAAGTAAATGCTTTACCCAAAGGTATCATAGGAATAACTCGGACAACCAATGTAGAAGAGTTAGTTCGGTTATATGCTAATGCAAATGTGTTTGTAAATCCTACTTATTCGGATAATTTCCCAACAACTAACCTCGAAGCTCTGGCTTGTGGAACTCCAGTAATAACCTATAAAACAGGTGGATCACCTGAAGCCTTGGATAAAAAAACAGGAATAATTATAGAACAAGGAGATATTGAGGGGCTTGCTAATGCTATCATGCAAATGAAAGAGAATCCTTTATTTTCTGAAGATTGTAGGAAAAGAGTAGAGGTCTGTTTTGATAAAGACAAATGCTATGAGAAGTATATATGTTTGTATACGGAACTTTTAAAATGATGATAGTTGATAAATTTTTTAATTAATATGAATAATCAAAAAATCCTTTATATCTGTCAATATTTTTATCCTGAAACATTTCGGGGAAATGATATTGCGTTTTATTTAGCGGAAAAAGGACATGAAGTACATGTAGTTACAGGTATTCCTAATTATCCAGCCGGTGTATTTTTTGAGGGATATAGTTGGTTCAAAAAAAGAAATGAAATAATAAACGGTGTAAGGGTAACTCGCCTTCCAATCATACCTCGTGGAAACAATAAAATGATGTTGATGCTAAATTATTTTAGTTTTTTCATAGTTGCTTGGATTTATCTTTTGTTCCATGCAATTAGACACAAATATGACAGGGTGTTTGTACAGCAATTGTCTCCGGTCATGATGTCTGCTCCAGGAGTATTGTATAAACGTTTGCGAAGGGTACCTTTATATACATGGGTTTTGGATTTATGGCCGGAAAGTTTGAAAGCGGCTGGGGGCATTAATAATAAATGGATATTGTCTTTTTTCGATTGTTTTGTGAAAAGTGAATATAAGTATTCTGACTGTATATTAATTAGTTCACGTAGTTTTTCAGAGAGTATCCTTAAATATGGAGACTATCAAGATAAGATTGTCTATTATCCACAGTGGTTTGAGAGTTCAGATACTGATACGAAAAAGATGGATTGTCAAATACCTGATTTGCCCAAAGGTTTTAAGTTGATGTTTGCCGGTGCGGTGGGGGATGCGCATGGATTTGAATGTACAATGCAAGCCGCCTTGTTGACCAAGGAGCATAAAGAGATTAAGTGGATAATTGTGGGAGATGGTCGCCGTTTGGATTGGGTACGAAGTTTTGTGCAAAAGCATGGATTGGAAGAGACGGTTTTTACTTTGGGACGTTATCCGGTTGAAACAATGCCTCTGTTCTTTAAACAGGCTGATGTTATGCTTGTAACGCTCAGTGATGATCCTTTGTTTCGTTTATACGCTCCTGCTAAAATTTCTGCTTATATGGGGGTTGCACGACCCATAATAGCAGTCTTGAATGGAGAAGGGGCAGATGTGATTAATGAAGCCGGGTGTGGATGGTGTTTATCTGCCGGTGATGCTAAGGGATTTGCTAAATTGGCAATAGAATTATCGCAGTTAGATAGATTTTTATTCGAAAAAAAGGGATTGAAAGGATTGGAATATTACAATAAGTATTTTACAAAGGAAAAATGTCTTGAACATTTGAATCAAATAATGGAACTATCATAATTCTTTATTCTAAATAATTAGTTATTATGTTGATTTATATTCTTATTTTTATAATTCTTTTGTTTACCGAACTCCTCTACTTCCGAATCGCCGACCACTTCAACGTCATTGACAAACCCAACGAACGTAGTTCGCATAAGCAAGTGGTTTTGCGTGGTGGTGGCATCATCTTCTTGATCGGAGCTTGGATTTGGAGTGCTTTCTTTGGGTTTCAATATCCATGGTTCCTGATTGGGGTGACGTTGGTTGCTACTGTTAGTTTTATAGATGATATTCGTTCCCTACCGGATAGTGTACGTTTGGTCGTGCAGTTTGTGGCGATGTTCTTGATGTTCTATCAGTTCGGCATTCTTAATTGGCAGAGTTGGTGGATGATCCTTTTGGCTCTTATCGTTTGTGTGGGGATTTCGAATGCTTATAATTTTATGGATGGGATTAATGGTATTACAGGGGGATATTCCATAGCGGTTTTATTGCCTCTAATATATCTTAACCATAAAATATCGTTTATTGATGCGAATTTTCTGTGGGTAACGCTACTGAGTTTGTTGGTCTTTTGTTTTTTCAACTTCCGTAAACGGGCGAAGTGTTTTGCAGGAGATGTGGGTTCGTTGAGCATCGCCTTTATTATTGTATTTGCACTTGGAAAATTAATCTTGCAGACCGGGGATTTTACTTATATCGTATTCCTTGCTTTGTATGGAGTGGATTCGGTATTAACGATCAGCCACCGCATCTTGTTGCATGAAAACCTGGGAAAAGCACATCGTAAACATGCCTATCAGTTGATGGCGAACGAATTGAGAATACCGCATGTCGTTGTCTCTTCATTTTATATGATGTTACAATTGCTCGTCTCTTTTGGTTTGATTCTGTTACCGATGAATCATTGGCTATATCTGGTAATGATATTGGTTGTGTTGTGTGGGAGCTATTTACTTTTTATGAAACGATACTATCATTTGCATGAATCCTATTTGAGATCATTAAATAATTAACAAATAACTATAATATGAGCATTTTTAAAGACAAAGTCCTCCTAATCACCGGAGGCACCGGTTCCTTCGGTAACGCCGTTC
>ENA-OPSV01001304-OPSV01001304.1-human-gut-metagenome-genome-assembly--contig:-NODE-1304-length-17468-cov-2.346695_pt1 | contig 17468 bp, 18 predicted proteins | sample MGYA00241460_ERZ501912 | MGnify/ENA primary metagenome ERZ501912 (study PRJEB25962, sample SAMEA2042402) | human gut metagenome | biome: human gut; feature: human-associated habitat; material: faeces...
ATAATAGGGTATAAATTAATATCAAAATTTTTAATATCTGATTTTACAATACCAATAGCAAAGTTTATCACTAATTTTGGAGGAGCTATATTTTTAATAGTATTAACAATTATTTTACTTATATCAATAAAAAACAAAAAAATTGGATTATCGATATTCTCAAATTTAGCTATAATTACAATATTAAACCAATTATTAAAAAGAGTATTACAAAGGCCTAGACCAACAGAGTATAGAATTATTGAAGAGACAGGATATAGTTTCCCATCAGGGCATTCAATGATAAGCATGGCTTTTTATGGTTATTTAATATATTTGATTTATAAATATGTTGAAAATAAGTATGTTAAGTGGATTTTGATTAGTTTGTTAAGTGTTCTAATTTGCTTGATTGGAGTTAGCAGAATCTATCTAGGTGTACATTATACAAGTGATGTTTTAGGGGGATTCTTGATATCTATATCTTATTTGGTTATTTATATTAGTGCAGTCAATAAGTTTTTAGTAGAAAAAAGAGGCTAATTAAACTAATTAGCACATTCTATTGAACTTGGTAAAAATGAAGGGAAGTAATATGATGGAATCAATAAAAGGCCTAACACACAAAGAAGTAGAAGAAAAAATAAAACAAGGAAAAACAAATAAAGTAAAAATAAAAACTAATGAAAGCATTTTAAAAATAATAAGAAAAAATATATTTACATATTTCAATTTGATTTTCTTAATATTAACAATTTTGCTTATTACGGCACATTCATATAGAAATTTAACATTTTTAGGTATTATAATAATAAACGTTCTAATTGGAATTATTCAACAAATAAGGTCAAAAATTACATTAGACAAACTATCATTGCTTGATAAAAATAAATATGTAGTAATCAGAGATGAAAATGAAGAAGTAGTAGATTCTGATAATCTTGTTGAAGGAGATTTAATAATTTTAGAGGCAGGAAAGCAAATTCCTGCTGATGCAGTAGTTGTTTCTGGAAAATTATATGTAAACGAATGCAGCTAATATGGTTGTTGATGAATCATTATTAACAGGAGAACAAGATGAAATTGAAAAAGAGGTAAACTCTAAACTTATGTCTGGAAGCTTTGTTGTATCTGGAAAAGCAACAGTACAACTTACTAATGTAGGTGATGAATCTTTTTCAGCAAAAATAATGAAAGAATCCAAAAAAATAAAAGAAACAAAATCAGAAATGATTTCAGCAATTGATAACATTGTTAAATTTGCAGGAATAATAATAATTCCTATTGGAATGCTATTATTCATCAGTGCTTATGTTGCAAATGGTAGTGGTTATAAAGACAGTGTTAATTCAATGGTTTCAGCATTATTAGGCATGATTCCTGAAGGTTTATATTTATTAACAACAGTTGCATTAGCATTAAGCTCAATGAAACTTGCACAGAAAAAAATACTTCTTCATGATATGAAGAGTATTGAAAGTTTAGCAAGAGTTGATGTTTTATGTGTTGACAAAACAGGAACAATCACTAATAATACTATGAAAATTTTAGATATATTTGATAAAAAAGAAAATAGCATAATAAAGAACAAAGAAAATATAGGAATAGAAATCTTAGCAAAATACATAAACACAATTGAGGATACAAATATAACGATGGATGCGATAAAGGAGCAGTTGAAAGGAATTTCTAGTGAAAAACTATCTAACATAAAAAGAGAGAATTTTAATTCAAAAAATAAATTTTCTTTTGTAAAAATAGATGAAAATATAACCTATAAATTAGGAGCACCAGAAATATTATTAAATAATGAATATGAAGAATTAATTAACAAGAGAACAAAAAATGGTGAAAGAGTAATTGCTTTTGTTGAAGAAAAAAATAATGAAGTGATTCCTATTTTATTTATAAGTTTAAAAAATGAAATAAGAAAGAATGCAAAAGAAATCTTTGAATTTTTTGATAATAGACAAGTTCAAATTAGAGTTATTTCAGGAGATAACCCAATAACAGTATCATCAATTGCAAAACAGGCAGGAATTAAGGGATATGAAAAATATATTGATTGCAGAGAATTAAAGGATTATGCTGATATACGAAAAGCAGTGAAAAAATATGTTGTTTTTGGTAGAGTTAATCCAGAACAAAAAAGACAAATAATAAAAGCTTTAAAAGAAACTGGTTTAAAAGTAGCTATGACAGGTGACGGAGTAAATGATATTTTAGCGATGAAAGAAGCAGATTGTTCGATCGCGATTGGCTCTGGAGCAGATGCAGCCAGAGAAACAGCACAAGTTGTATTACTCGACTCAGATTTTGGAAAAATGAGGAACATTGTCTATGAAGGAAGAAAAAATATTAATAATATAACAAGGTCAGCATCACTATTTACTTATAAAAATATATTTTCAGTATTACTTTCTATATATTCAATAATTTTTGCAATGCAATATCCGTTAGAACCGAACCAAGTATCTTTAGGTAGTGCATTTACAATAGGTATTCCAGCATTTCTATTAACATTTGAAGAAAATCAAAAGAAACAGCAAAATGGAAATTTTATGAGAAAGGTATTTACAAACTCACTCCCTGCTGCAATAACATCTTTTTTAGCAATTGTTGCTATGGTCAGATTTTCAGACTTGTTTAATGTTGGTATAAAAGAAATTACAACAGCTTGTAGTTATTTATTCTTTACTGGGGGATTTTTAATATTGTATAAAATTATTAGACCATTAAACAAATATAGGACAAGCGTTATGTTTTTATGTATTTTAGGAATTATTTTAACAATTAATATAATACCAAACTTTTTTGCCATAAAAGAAATATCAGAAAGATCTGCAATACTTGTTACATTGTTTGCAATTGCAGAATTCTCAGTAATTAGATGGATTACTTTAATTCTAGATAAATTTGGAAAAAATAAGAAGGATGTGATTCTATGGAAAAAACAAATGTAATAAGTGGAGTTGAAGTAATAGATATTTCAGCTAAAAATTTTATTAAAACCATTATCCAGTAACAAGTGAATAAAGAATATTTTAAAAAATACTACACAAATAAGAAATAATGTGATACAATAAAAGACGAAAATTATAAGATAAAGGATAGAAACCTTGAAAATACAATAAAAAACAAAGAGGAGGTAAGAGTATGTCAGGACATAGCAAATGGCACAACATACAAGCAAAAAAAGGAAAAGCAGATGCTGCAAGAGGAAAAGTATTTACTAAATTAGGAAGAGAATTATTAATAGCAGTAAAGCAAGGTGGACCTGACCCTGCTGGAAATTCAAAACTAAAAGATGTAATAGCAAAATGTAAAGCAGCAAATATGCCAAATGATACAATAAATAATGCAATAAAGAAAGCATCAGGAGAAGGAAATGACGCTAACTATGAAGAAGTAGTATATGAAGGATATGGACCAAATGGAGTTGCAGTAATAGTAAATGCAAACACAGATAACAGAAATAGAACAGCAGCAGATGTAAGACATGTATTTGATAAAGCAGGAGGCAACCTAGGAACAACAGGATGTGTATCATATATGTTTGATAAAAAAGGTGTAATTGTAATAGAAAAAGCATCAACAGATATGGATGAAGAAGAATTAATGTTATTAGCATTAGATGCTGGAGCAGACGATTTTAATACTTCAGAAGAAGTATATGAAATAACAACAGCACCATCTAACTTTTCAGAAGTTAGAGAAAAATTGGAAGATGCTGGCTTAACATTTTTAGAGGCAGAGGTACAAATGGTACCAACAACAACTGTTGCACTAGATGATGCTGGTATTGAAAAAATGGAAAGATTAATAGAGAGACTAGAAGAATTAGATGACGTAATGGATGTATACCATAACTGGGAAGAATAAAGTTATAGAAAAAGCTTGTCAAATTTTGAAAAATATTGACAGCTTTTTTTTATTATAGTAAACTATATTCAGAGATACAAATATAATATTAATATATCAAAGAAAGGGGAATAAAAATGAAGAAAAAAATTGCATTAACACTACTAATAGTAGTAATTTTACTTGGAATAGGAGGCGTATATGCATATTTTGCAACAAATGCTTTTAAAACAGATAAAGAATTATTTTTCTCTTACATGACATCAGACTGGCTAAGTGATTTAAAAGATGAGAATTTAAAAGAATATATAAAAAAACAAGAGAATAATGCATATACAAACAAAGGCAGTATAGCTTTAGAAGTCCAAGATGATGGTTCAATATCTGATGAAACATTACAAATGATAAAAAATAGTAAAATAACATTTGAAGGGAAAACAGACAATAGCAAAAAAATTGCTGAACAAACACTTACAATGGAATTAGCACAAGGAATTAATATACCAGTCAAAGTAAGACGTGATGGAGAAACATTAGGAATACAGTCAAATTTGCTAAATACAAAATTTATAGCAGTAAGAAATGAAAATTTGAAAAACTTATTAGAAAGACTTGGAGCCGATGCAGAAGATGTGCCAGATAAAATAGATTTTGAAGAAAGCACATTTACAGAATCAGAAATCAAAAAGTTAAAAGAAAAATACTTTTCAATATTAGATGAAAATTTAGATGAAGAATTATTTAGCAAAGAGAAAGAAAATGATCAAACAATAATAAAATTATCAATGACAGAAGAAAAAGCAAAAGATGTATTAATAAAAATATTTCAAACTATACGTGATGATGAAATTCTATTAAAAAAATTCTCAGGAGTTATAGACAGAGATGATTTAAAACAACAAATAGACGATTTAGTAGATGAACTAAAAGACATAGAACCAGATGAAAAAACAACATTTGAAATGAAATTAAGTATAAAATCAAAAAAAGTTGAAAAAGTCGAGATGAACATAAAAGAAGGAGAAAACATAACAGCAAATATATTAATAGAGAACAGTCAAAACAAACTTTCGATTAAGGCTTATGATGAAGGAGACTCAATATTAGAATTACAAATTGAAAAAGAAACAAATGAAAATGATGTAGCATATAAGATTGATATTAAGACAGACTTAGATACAGAATTAGCTGACCAAGAAAAGGCAGAAATACATTTAACAGTTCAATATAAAAACTTAGCAACATTGGATAATGTAGAGGAAAACTATGAGTTAAAATTATCAACACAAGATTATGATGAAAGCAATACAGATCTTAAGTTGAATTACACAAATGTAAAACAATTTAGTTCAAATATAAAAGTAGAAGGAATAAATAGCGAAAATTCAATAACTCTAAATGATGCAACAGATGACGAAATTGATGAATTATTAATAACAATATATAAAAATTTAGGATTGTATTAAAAATGGTTCTAAAATAAAAATAAAAGCATATATATTAATATATGCTTTTTATTATAGGAAAAAATGCACAAATATTATACGTATATAGTTTTGTGTCTTTTGAGATAAGAGAAAGGAATGATATTTCGATGGACAATTTTGAAAAAGTCCTAGAGTACATGCCTACCAGTATTTCACAGCTTTTTGCACCGAAAAAAAGCGATCTCACGTGTGTTGCACCGAAAAAAAGCGATCTCACGTGTGCAGAAGAGATAAGGCTTCGAACAAACAAGCCATTGGCGGTAAAGACAGAAAAAGGTATAGAGTTGTTTGAACATATTGTTACTCAGCAAGAGGTTTTGCAAACATTTGAAAGAATATGTGAAAGTTCTGTATATTCATATAGAAAACAAATATGTGATGGATATATAACCATTAGAGGTGGAAACAGGGTAGGGATTGTTGGTAGTGCGGTTATTGATAATGGACAAGTTGTTAATATAAATTATATTTCGAGTTTGAATTTTAGAATTGCAAGCCAAAGAATTGGGTGTAGTAATAGAATTATTGAAGATATTATAAATGTAAAAAAAAATGAAGTATACAATACATTGATTGTTTCACCACCTGGATGTGGAAAAACAACTCTTCTTAGAGATATTGTAAGAAATATAAGTAATGGGATTAAGGTGATAGGGTTTGAAGGTAAGAATGTAGGAATTGCAGATGAAAGAGGAGAAATTGCGGCAATGTATAAAGGGATTCCACAAAATGATGTTGGAATTAGAACTGATGTTATAGATAATATGCCTAAGTCAATGGCAATGAGGATATTGGTTAGATCTATGGCACCAAATGTAATAGCGTGTGATGAGATAGGAAGTTCAGAAGATATATATGCAATTGAATATGCTATGTGTTCAGGAGTAAAAGGAATATTTACAGCACATGGAAAGGATATTGAAGAAATAAATAGAAATCCTGAACTTTCACGACTATTAAATAGACATATTTTTGAAAGGATAATATTGTTAAATCCTAAAAAGAAAGGAGAAACAGAATGCTTTTATCTATAATTCAAGTAACAAAATACATTTTGTTATTAGCAATTTTTGCATTGTCAACAGCAATAGGGCTTTTAATTGCTAAATCATATCAAAATAGAGTTGTTGAGCTTAAAGAATTTAAAAACATATTAAACATAATGAAAACAAAAATAAAATTCACATATGAGCCACTGGCAGAGATATTTAAACAAATATCAAAAGACAATGAATCAGAAGTAGAAAAAATATTCGGACAGATGGCGAATCAAATTACATATTATCAGGCAAAAGATGTTTGGGAAAATTGCATACAAGATGCAGATATAAGTATAAAACAAGAAGACAAAGATATATTAAAAAAACTCGGAAAATTACTTGGACAAACTGATATTGAAGGCCAAATTAGTGAAATAGAAGTTATAGAGAATTTTTTAGATATGCAGATAGAAAATGCAGAAGATGAGAGAAAGAAAAATCAGAAGATGTATAAAACATTAGGAATTGTTGCAGGATTGGTGTTTGTTATTATTTTATTTTAAAGAAAGGAAATAAAGGATGGATATAAATTTATTATTCAAAATTGCTGCAATAGGAATATTGGTTGCTGTTTTACATCAGGTGCTGGTAAGAGCTGGAAGAGAAGACCAAGCTATGATGACAACATTGGCTGGTCTTGTTATAGTATTATCAATGGTTATAAAAGAAATAAGTTCTTTGTTTGAGACTGTAAGAACCTTATTTAATTTATAAGATATTACTAGGAGGAAATATAAATTATGGAAGAAATAATAAAAATAGTTGGAATTGGATTAATCGCACTAGTAATTGTAATAATACTAAAACAATATAGGCCAGAATATACCATATATGTTTCAATATTTGCTGGAGCTCTAATTTTAACATTAACAATGAGTAAGATTTCAGGAATCATAAATTTGCTAAAATCAATTTCAGACAAAACATATATAAATAAACAGTTTCTAGGAATTTTGTTAAAGATAACGGGAATTGCAATTATTACTGAATTTGCGGTTAGTATTTGTATAGATGCAGGAGAAAAAGCAATAGCAAGCAAAATAGAAATTGGAAGTAAAGTTATTATTATAGCAATGTCAATACCAATAATATCAAGCCTATTAGAACTTATTGTAGAAATCTTACCATAATTATAAGAGAGGATTAATATGAAAAAAATAGTTTTAATATTTATCCTAATATTAATGATACCAGTAAAAGTACAAGCAGAAACAGAAGAAGAAATAATGTCATCAATAGAAGAAAAATTTAATATAGGGAGTTTTATCAGTCAAGCAGAAGAATATACAGGAGATTTTTTGGATAATACAAATTTATCAGATATTTTAAATGAAGCAATGCAAGGAAAAATCAATAATCAAACAATATACAAGAAAATTATAAAAATATTAGGAAAAGAAGTTAGTTCAAATATAAAAATTCTAATAAGTATATTAATAATAGTAGTAATTCATGGAATATTAAAATCAATAACAGATAGTCTTGAAAATAGTAATGTATCACAGATAATTTATTTTGTTCAATATATATTGATAGTAACATTAATCATGTCAAATTTTACAGAAATAATTAAATTAATAAAAGAAACAGCCAGTAATTTGGTAGGTTTTATAAATGTACTAATTCCATTGTTATTAACATTAATGGTCTATACAGGAAGTATTACGACAAGTACAGTATTAGAACCAATTTTGTTATTTGTAAGCAATTTTATAGGGAATATAATTGCAAATATATTAATACCGGTTGTATTGATAATTGTAGTATTTTCAGTAATTTCAAAAATTACTGAAAGAATTCAAATAGAAAGAATTTCTAAATTTTTAAAATCAAGTGTAGTATGGTTTTTAGGAATATTTTTAACAATATTTGTTGGAATAGTATCATTAGAAGGAACTTTAAGTAGTAGTGTTGATGGTATTACAGCAAAAACAGCCAAAGCTGCAGTTTCTAGTTTGATTCCGGTAGTTGGAAAAGTATTAGGAGATGTTGTAGATAGTGTATTAGGTTGTGGAATAATTCTAAAAAATGCAGTAGGAGCAGTAGGAGTTATAGTTATAATCGGAATTTGTATAGTACCAGTTATAAAAGTAGCAGTTTTAAGCATAATGTATAGCCTTGCATCAGCTATAGTAGAACCAGTAGCTGATACTAAAATAGTAAAGCTTTTAGAAGAAATGAGCGGTGTCTTTAAATTATTATTGGCAATTTTGTGCAGTCTTTCAGTAATACTTATAATAGGTGTTACAATGGTAGTTAAAATTTCAAATAGTGGGATGATGTATAGATGATTCAATTTTTAAGTTCTTGGGCGGAACAAATAGTCCTTGCAGTAATAATTGCAACAATTATAGAACTAATTTTACCTCAAAATAGAAATAAAAAATATATTCAAATGGTTATAGGCATATATATTTTATTTAACATAATTTCACCTATTATAAAAAACAAAGATACTATTTTAACATCAGGTGATTACGATTTAGAAAAATATGAATCAAGTTCAAATTATACTATAGACCAATCATCAATGGATGAGAGAATTGAAAAAATATATTTAGAGGAACTTGAAAATACAACAATATCAAAATTTCAAATAGCAGGAATTGAGGTAGAAAAATGCAATGTAGATGCAGTATTAAACACAAATAAGAAAAATGCAGGAATTCATTTGATTACAGTAAAAATAAAAGGGCCAGTAGAACAGGAAAAAATTGATTCAGTTGTAAAAGAACTTGTACAAGAATATGAAATATCAGAAGACAAAGTAAAAATAATTATTAGGTAATTAGAAAGGAGGGACAAATGTTCAAGGGATTGTTTAAAAAGGGAGAAGAGGAAAAAGATAAAAAGAAGCAAATAGAGAATATTATTGTATGTATAGTAATATTAATAATAACAGTACTTATAATTAATAGTATGTGGTCAACAGATAACAAAGAAAGTCAAAATAACACAAAGCAAAGTTCAAAGGTACTAGCTCAAACAACTTTAACAGATACAGGCACAGAAGAACAAGACAATTTAGAGAAAAAATTGGAGGAGATTTTATCAAGTATTAATGGAGTAGGCAAAGTAAAAGTTTTGATAAAATATTCGGAAAGCAGTAGTATTGTTGCTATGTACAATGAAACAAAATCAGAAAGCACCATAAAAGAAAGTGACAAGAGTGGAGTCAGTAAGGAACAAACAGATACTGAAAATAAAAAAGAGATAGTTTATTCTGATGAAGAAGGAAAAAGTAAACCAATAACAGAAAAAGTCGTAATGCCTGTTATTGAAGGAGCAATAATAACGGCTCAAGGTGCAAAAGATTCCACAGTAAAGTCGTCAATCGTAAGTGCAGTTGAAGCTGTTACTGGACTTGCAGTTCATAAAATTCAAGTTTTTGAAATGGGAACAAATTAAGAATAGGAGGTGAAAAATATGAAATTCAAAAAAGGTACAGCAGCAATTTATGTGTTAGCTTTAATGTTAGTTACCGCAGGTTATTGGGCATATCTTTCGAATGAATCCAAAACTTTAGAAACAGTAAATTTAGGAAACCAAGATACAACTAATAATGTTGATGAAAACCTTGGAGATGCAACATTAGTTAATAGTAATGAAGTAAAGGAGCAAAAACAAAATCAAGAGCAAAACCAAGAACAAGAACAAAAAACTGAACAAGAACCTGTAAATGATTATTTTCAAGAGTCAAAATTGTCAAGAGACACAATGTATTCACAAACATTAGAAACATATCAAAAGATGTTGGACAATTCTAATGTGTCTGAGGAGCAAAAAGCAATAGTTACGCAAGAAATCACAAAGTTAAATCAAGAAAAAAATGCTATAATGATATGTGAAAATGTACTTTCAACTAAAGGTTTTAACAAGTGTGTTATATTTGTAAATGTGGACAGTATAAGTGTTGTTGTTGGAAAAGAAAAAATTGAGACTGATGAAATTGCTCAAATCCAAAATATTGTTTCTCGAGAGATGAATGCTAAAGTTGAAAATATACATATAATGACTAATAATTAATGTGAAATTTTCGTGAAAATGTTGAAATTAATTTGAAGTTGTGATATTCTATTTAAAGTAAATTAGGAGGTAATTAATATGGAATTAAAAGGTTCAAAAACAGAGCAAAATTTAATGACAGCATTTGCAGGAGAATCACAAGCAAGAAACAAATATACATATTTTGCGAGCAAAGCAAAAAAAGAAGGATATGAGCAAATTGCAGCTATATTTCAAGAAACAGCTGACAATGAAAAAGAACATGCAAAAATGTGGTTCAAATTATTAAATGGTGGAGAAATTGGTTCAACAGCTGAAAATTTAAAAGCTGCAGCTGATGGGGAAAACTATGAATGGACAGATATGTATGCAGAATTTGCAAAAACAGCAAAAGAAGAAGGATTTACAAGAATTGCATATTTATTTGAAGAAGTAGCTAAAATAGAAAAAGAGCATGAAGAAAGATATCTAAAATTGTTGAAAAATGTAAAAGATGGAAAAGTATTTGAAGCAGGAGAAGTTAAGATATGGAAATGTAGAAACTGTGGACATATAGTTGTTGGAACATCAGCACCAGAAGTTTGCCCAGTATGTAGTCATCCAAAGGCATATTTTGAAATCAAAGCTGAAAATTATTAAAAAACATAGTTTAGAGAGGAACCCTAATTATTAGACGAAAAAGTCTAATAATTAAGGTTCTTTTTTTCCAGATTTCCATTTCATACTAATTTTAGCTTGAGCTTTTTGCTTTTTGGGAGAAATAAAACTTGCTCTGTATTCTTGTTTCCAAATAGGAGAAACATACATTCCATTTCCAGGACTATTTACATCAGGAGCAATAGGAGTAGTATATGGAACTCCAAAAGATTTTAAACTACAAATCATTGAAACATATATAAATAATCCGGCTCCAATGCCTAAAAAACCAGCAGTAGAGCCTAAAGCTATAAACCAAAATCTAAAAACACGGACATGAAAACCAAAAGAAAAGTCAGGGATTGTGAAAGAAGCTATTCCAGTTATTGCAACAATTATTATAAGAGTTGGACTTACGATACCAGCATTAACAGCAGCATCACCTAAAATCAGAGCACCGACGATTCCGATAGAAGAACCAATAAGAGATGGGACTCTTAGATTAGCTTCACGAATTAGTTCAAAAGAAATTTCCATAAGTAAAATTTCAAAAGTAACGGGAAAAGGAACATTTGCTCGTGCCGCTAAAATAGAAAATAACAACGGAGTTGGCAGAATTTCTTGATGAAAGTTACTTATAGCCATATATATACCAGGTAGAAGCAATGTAATTAATGTTGCTAATATACGAACACTTCGTAAAAAATTTGCAAACAAAGGTCTTAAATTTGTATCTTCTGGTGAAAAAAGAAAATCTTCTATTGTTGCAGGCAAAATAATTGCATAGGGATTCCCATTAACTAGTATAACCACTCTGCCTTGAAATAGGTACTTTGCACATTTATCAGGTCTTTCAGTTGATAACACTTGAGGAATTCCAAAACCTTCATCAGTTTCTATTAATTGTTCTAATTGACCTGTTGAAAGCAGAGAATCAATATCAAGATTATTTAAACGATACTTAGCTTCTGATACTAAATCACTATTTGCGATATTTTGCAAATAGCATACACCACATTTTGTCTTACTGATTTTACCAACAGGGATAGTTTCAATAACAAGATTTTCATTATTTACAATACGTCTTAAGATAGCAGTATTAGTCCTAAAGTTCTCAATAAAACCCTCTTGAGGACCTTTAATAACAGATTCATTTTCAGGATTACTTATTCCACGCTGAGGGTAACTTTTAACATCAATATCAAATGCAGTATCTAATGTATCAATAAAAAGTAAACAGTCTCCCATGTTTATACCAGAGAAAACATCTTGAAAATCTTGGACTTTTTCAACACTATTTTGTGGTAAAAGGCAATTATCAACATATTCAAGCAAATTTCCATTAAAAGGCGTAACATTTTTATTTTTTCCAAACATTAAAGGCTTTAAAATGAAATCATTATTAGAATCAGAATCAGCCAATCCATCAATATAAATGATAAAACACTTATGATTTTCATTATATGCAAACATATTAAACTCTCTAATTATAATATCAGCACATATCATTGTATTATATTTACTTTTTAAAAAATCTAAATTTTTATTAATCTCAGCGAATACTTTATAATTCATATCTGGAGCTTTAACATTTTCATTATTAGAAATACTTTCTTTTTCATTTATAATAGAAAAGTCATATGTGTCGGAATTATTAAATTTAAATAAATTACTAAAAAAATCTTTAAAATTCATATTAGTAATATTAGCAAAAAATGAAAAAATATTCAAAAAACTTGAAAACAATATGTAAATAAGATATAATTGAATTAGTGCATGGAGGAAGTATGAAAGATAAAATAATTAGTTTTATATTAATTTTATTAACGGTTGCAATTCTAGGAGCAATTGTGCTATTCGGATATGTGGCATATGTAGAAATAACAGGAAATGATATTACTTCAATAGACTTTGTTGGATACGGAGATATATTAGGAATAGGAAAAGACAAAAAAGAAGAAGACAATATTGACACAAGTGTGGATATATTCAATGGAGTAAATGATAATAAAACATCAGCAGAAACAATTACAACTAATGATAATAGATATAGGCATTTATATGAACAATTAGATGATACAGCCAAAAAGATATATGATAAATTATACGAAAGTAGAGAAAATATGAAAACTGGAACATATAGAATAGATTTTGGAAATGAATTCCAAATACTATTATCGCAAGCAGATGGAGAAAGTAAATTAAAGAAAGAATACCAATCAGCAATAGAAACATTAATATATGAAAATCCAGAAATATTTTATTTAAATGCAACAAGTATGTATATAAATATAGAAAAAGTAATTAAGATTACAAGTACTAAATATAATGTGTATATAGATAATGGCTCAAAACCTAACTATTTAGCAGAAGGATTTAACAGCAAAGAAGATATAGATACATATCAAACTAAAATAGAAAAAGTTAGGGATTATATAGTTAAAAATATAAAAGACAAAAATGATTATGAAAAAATAAAGTTAACACATAATTATTTAAGAGATACAATTAATTATGAATCAACAATATCAAAAAATAATATATATGATATATATGGCGCATTAGTTTTAAGAGAATGTGTATGTGAAGGATATGCAAAAGCATTTCAATATATAATGAATGAAGTAGGAATTGATAATGTAATAGTAATAGGAACAGGAACAAATAGCATGGGAAAAACGGAGAATCATGCATGGAACTATGTAAAATTAGATAAAAAATGGTATGCAGTTGATGTAACATGGGATGATCCCATGTTAATTGGAGATGGCATAATACCTGAAAAATCAAAATACAAATATTTTCTAAAAGGTTCAAAAACTATGAATGAAAATCATTTTATATCAGGAAAATTTACTGATGGAGGACAAACATTTACATATCCAACATTAAGTGTGGAAGACTATGAATAATACATAGAAAGGGTGAAAAAAATGTTAGAATTAGAAGAAAATTTAAAGAAAATAGAAATATTAAAAAATAAGATACAAAGTTTAGGTGAGTCTCTTTGACATTGAAAAACTAGAAAATAGATTACAAGAACTAGAAGCAGAAACAGTAAAAGAAGAATTTTGGCAAAAAGATTCTAAAGAAACAGGAAAAATATTAGCAGAAATAAAGCAAATAAAAAACAAAGTTGTTCAATACAGAAAAACAGAACAAGAAACAGAAAATCTTATAGAACTAACAGAACTTGCAAATCTAGATAATGACGAAGATGTTGCCAAAGATATAATCAAATCTACTGCTAAACTAGAAAATGAAGTCGAAAAACTTGAATTACAAACATTATTATCAGGAAAGTATGATAAAAACAATGCAATATTAACATTACATCCAGGAGCTGGTGGAACAGAGTCACAAGACTGGGCAGAGATGTTATATAGAATGTATACAAGATGGTGTGATAGGAAAAACTATAAAATAGAGCTTTTAGATTATCTTGAAGGCGATGAGGCTGGAATAAAGTCTGTTACTATAGAGATTTCAGGAGATAATGCATATGGACATCTTAAGTCAGAACATGGGGTTCACAGGCTTGTAAGAATATCTCCATTTAATGCGGCCGGAAAGAGACAGACATCTTTCGTATCGTGTGATGTAATGCCTGATATAGATGAGGATATTGATATACAGATTAATGATGATGATTTAAGAATTGATACATATCGTTCAAGTGGAGCGGGTGGACAGCATATCAACAAGACATCATCAGCAATCAGAATTACACATCTTCCAACAGGAATAGTTGTACAGTGCCAGAATGAGAGATCACAGCACCAGAATAAAGATAAGGCAATGCAGATGTTAAAGGCAAAGCTTTATATGATGAAGCAGGAAGAAAATGCACAGAAGTCATCAGATATAAGAGGTGATGTTAAAGATATTAATTTTGGCAATCAGATAAGAAGTTATGTATTACAGCCATACACAATGGTAAAAGATCATAGAACTAATAAAGATATTGGTAATGCAGCAAGTGTGTTAGATGGCAATATAGATCCATTTATTAACGCATATCTTAACTGGATATCGACAGGAAAGAAAGCTGATGAAGAATAATGAGATAATTAATTTATAATAACTATAAAATGCAGTGGCATTAAGAAAGGAGTAATTATGGCAGATTATATCAGACCGGTAGTATTTACACTTGGAGGTCAGAAGTTTGGAGTGGATATTAACCTCGTTCAGTCAATTGAAAGACAGGTAGATGTTGTTCCAGTTCCTAATGCTATGAAGTACATAAGTGGAATTGTTAATCTTAGAGGAGAAGTAATACCAGTAATGAGTCTTAAGAAGAAGTTCTCTATGGATGATACCGCTGAATCTAAGGGTAATAATACAGTTATCGTTAATCTTCCGGATATGAAGATAGCACTTGAGGTTGATGAGGTTCTTGAAATTGGTGAACTTAACGCAGAGAAGATTGTTGATATGCCAAGACTTGCTAAGAATGAGGAAACAGAATACCTTGACAGAGTTGCAAGTGTAGATGGTGATTTAGTTATTCTTCTTGATATTAACAAGATATTATCAGAGGATGAAGCACAGGGCGTTAGGGAATTTGCTGAACAGATGAGCAGGAACGACTAATACAGTAACTGTTAATTAAGTGTATAGCGAGAAGGAGTGTATATGGGTAATAGCAATGTATTTAAAAGAAATGCAGGTATTCTTATGGCAATCAGTTCGCTTCCATCACCTTATGGAATAGGAACATTAGGAAAAGATGCCTATGAGTTTGTGGATTTTGTAAGGGACAGCAATCATAAATACTGGCAGGTACTTCCGGTAGGACCAACAACATACGGTGACAGTCCTTATCAGCCATATTCGGCGTTTGCGGGTAATCCTTATTTTGTCGATCTGGATATGCTGATAGAAGAAGGACTTCTTCTTAAATCAGAGGTTATAGCAGTTGACTGGGGAGATGGAATAATACCGGTTGAGGTGTCAGAAGATGATGCGGTCAATAACCGATATCCAGTCAACCATGACGGCTATCTTGGTGATGACCGATATGTAAGTTATGAGAAAATGTATAATGAAAGATTTAATGTACTTAGAAAAGCATATGAGCGTTTTAAGGGAAAATGTGTTTCAGCAAAGCTTACCCTTGATAAGGGACTTCCACTTTACAAGCGTTTTGATAATTTTGTTAAGGATAATGCATATTGGCTTAAGGATTACGCAATGTTTATGTCTTTGAAAGAGTATTTTAACCAGAAAGCATGGGGAGAATGGGACAGGGATATTAAGTTCAGAGAACCAGAGGCTATGCAAAGATATGAGGACGAACTTTCTGATGATATAGGATTTTGGAATTTTATCCAGTATGAGTTCTATACACAGTGGGGTAAGTTAAAGGCATATGCTAATTCTAACGGAATTGAGATAATTGGCGATATACCTATATATATGGGCTACGACAGTGTTGATGTATGGGCCAATCAGGCAGAATTCCAACTTGATGAGAATCTCACACCGGTAAAGGTAGCAGGAGTTCCACCAGATGCATTTTCAGATATGGGTCAGAAGTGGGGCAATCCATTATATGACTGGGCTAAGATGGAGAACAGTGATTTTGGATGGTGGAGAATGAGAATGGCTAATTCTGCACGCCTGTATGATATTATAAGAATAGACCATTTTCTTGGTATTATTAAATATTATACTATTCCATATGAAATGCCTGATGCAAGACAGGGCTCATATGAGCATGGACCAGGGCAGAAGCTTCTTGATGCTATTAATGAATCAATCGGCGATAAGAAGATAATAGCAGAGGATCTTGGAGTATGTATGCCGGAGGTTGACCAGATATTAAAGGATAATAATTATCCGGGAATGAAGGTGCTTGAATTCGCATTTGGTGGCGACAGAAAGAATCCACATCTTCCATATAATTACACTAATAATTGTGTATGCTACGGTGGAACACACGACAATGAAACACTTCTTGGATTTTTTAATGACAGAAATGATGGCGAGTTAGGTTATGCATTTGATTATCTTGATACAAGGGATAAGTACAGAATGGTAGATATGGTGTTCAGAGCTGCATATTCAAGTGTTGCTGTGCTTACAATATTTGCTGTTCAAGATATATTAAAGCTTGATAATTCAGCAAGAATGAACTTCCCATCAAGCTTTGGTAATAACTGGAAATGGCGTATGCAGAAAGGGCAGCTTAACTGGGATCATCTTAATGCAATGAGATATCTGGCAAGTGTATTCGACAGAGAAAGAAACTGATGTGGTACTAAGGTACTATTTACAATTAAAAGTAAAATGTATATAGTCTACTTCATAAGTTAATATTTTAGCAAAGCAGTTGAAAAGCTGTGACGCAAAGCCAAAGGGTCCTCACCTTTATAGCAGTATTTATATGGCAGCCTGGTAACACCAGCAGGAATATTAATATTGCTTATGTTAAGGAAAGACAGCCGGTTGCACT
>ENA-OPSV01001353-OPSV01001353.1-human-gut-metagenome-genome-assembly--contig:-NODE-1353-length-17053-cov-4.020826_pt1 | contig 17053 bp, 8 predicted proteins | sample MGYA00241460_ERZ501912 | MGnify/ENA primary metagenome ERZ501912 (study PRJEB25962, sample SAMEA2042402) | human gut metagenome | biome: human gut; feature: human-associated habitat; material: faeces...
AACCGAAGGTCGAAAGCACCGCTGTCAGAGAAATGAGAACGGAAATAAAAAAGATATTAGAAAAAAAGTAATTACGAAAGGCTCGTAACTAAAATATGTTTGTATATTTGCGAAACAACTTTGATAAAAACAATAAAATATGAAATACTACAAATTGTTTGCCATACTGATTCTGACTGGGATGATGGCTTGCTCCGGTGAAAAGAAAGAGAAAGATTCCGAAGAAAGCGTAGAAACCGTTCTGCCGGACGAGACAAACGAGGTGACGGTGATGAAGTTGAATACTACTGATTTCAACCACGAACTGATCAGTAACGGCAAACTGTCAGCCCGAAACTTTGTCGACCTAAAATTCGAATCGGCAGAACCGATCGCCAAGATATATGTGAAGAACGGCGATCGCGTGACGAAAGGGCAAAAGCTCGCAGAACTCTCTACCTTCCGCCTTGCCAACAAAACAGCGCAAGCCAAAGATGCACTCGAACGCGCCAAACTGGAACTGCAAGACGTACTGATCGGACAGGGCTACAAACTGGAAGATTCTACAAAAGTACCGCCCGCAACCATGCAGTTAGTCAAGGTAAAAAGCGGGTATGACCAGGCACTGATCTCTTGGCAGCTTGCCGAATACGAACAACGAAACGCAGTCCTGACCGCCCCTTTCGAGGGTGTCGTCGCTAACCTGTTCGCCAAACAGTTCAACACGGCTTCTACCTCCGATGTTTTCTGTTCCATTATCGATACCCGCACATTGGAAGCCGCTTTCACAGTTTTGGAAAGCGAACTGCCGCTTATCAAAACAGGCGATCGTGTAGAGGTAGCTCCTTTTGCCTTGTCCGATGTCACGGCTGACGGCCGTATATCCGAAATAAACCCGCTGGTAGACAAAGACGGGATGGTACAGGTGAAAGCTGCCGTAAACGATAAAGGTCAGTTGTTCGAAGGGATGAATGTACGAGTAAGTATCCATCGTTCGCTGGGTAAACAGTTGGTCGTTCCCAAAAGCGCTGTCGTACTCCGTTCCGGCAAACAGGTTGTATTCACATTAACGGAAGACAAAGCATACTGGAACTATGTACATACAGGGTTGGAAAACGCAGACAGCTACACGATCGTCGACGGCCTGAAAGAAGGGGATACCGTGATCACAAGCGGCAACATCAATCTGGCTCACGAGGCACCGGTCAAGGTAATTGAAAATTGACAATGGACAATTCATAAATCATAATTTATAAATCATAAATCATAGTTCTAATACATGATAAAGTTTCTACTACAACGCCCTATCGCGGTATTGATGGCTTTTACGGCTTGCTTTATCGTGGGACTGGTTACCTACTTCACCATTCCGGTGTCGTTGTTGCCGGATATTGCAATTCCGGAGATCACCGTACAGGTGTCCGGCCAGAATACTTCGGCACGCGAACTGGAAAACACAGTAGTAAAAACCATCCGCCAACAATTGATGCAAGTTGCCAGCCTGCGTGATATCCATAGCGAGACACGCGACGGAGCTGCCATCATACGCCTCAACTTCGATTTCGGGACGAATACGGACCTGGCTTTCATCGAGGTCAACGAGAAGATAGACGCAGCCATGAACTATCTGCCGCGTGAAGTAGAACGTCCGCGGGTAATCAAAGCCAGTGCAACCGACATTCCGGTGTTCTGCCTGAACTTGACTTTAAAAGGTGAAAGTGGAAAGGTGAAAGGTGAAAGTGAAACGGCTACACAAAACAACTCTCAACTTTCAACTTTCAACTCTCAACTAAAAAACGACGCTTTCCTCGACCTTTGCCAATTTGCCGAAACAGTGATCAAACGTCGGATCGAACAACTGCCCGAAGTGGCGATGGTAGATGTGACGGGGGTACTGAAACGGCAGTTGCAGATCGTTCCGGACATGAAACTGCTGAAAATGTCGGAAATCACGCTCGACGACCTGGAGGCGGCACTGACATCCAATAATATCGAACCGGGTAGCATGACCGTACGCGACGGCTATTACGAGTACAATATCAAGTTCTCGACACTGCTGCGCACACCGGAAGATGTCGAGAATATTTATATCAGGAAAAATAACCATATCTTCCAACTGAAAGATTTGGCACGCATCTCCGTCGTGCCGGAGAAAGAGACCGGAGCCTCCCTTTCCAACGGGAAACGGGCAGTAACACTGGCCGTAATCAAGCAGGCGGATGAAAATATGGATAACATGAAAGAGGCATTGGCAGAAGTGACGGATTATTTCGCTTCCGTTTACCCGGACATCGATTTCAGCATCAGCCGTAACCAGACGGAATTGCTGGATTATACCATCTCGAACTTGAAACAGAACTTGTCGCTGGGATTCCTTTTTATTTGTATCGTAGCCATCCTTTTCTTAGGGGATATCAAGAGCCCAGCAGTAATCGGGTTAAGTATGGTGGTAAGCTTGGTTATCAGCTTCCTGTTTTTCTATCTCTGCAAGATGTCACTGAATATCATTTCTATCTCCGGGCTGATCTTAGCTTTGGGTATGATGATCGACAGTTCGATCATCGTAACAGAAAACATCACTCAATACAGGGCACGCGGGGATTCGCTGGAAGAGGCTTGCAATAAAGGAACGACCGAGGTTATCACCCCGATGCTGAGTTCCACTTTTACAACGATTGCCGTTTTCGTCCCACTTGTGTTCATGAGCGGAATAGCAGGAGCAATCTTCTTCGACCAGGCCTTTGCCGTCACCGTCGGACTGATGGTTTCCTATTTCACGGGAATCATGCTGCTGCCGGTACTTTATAAACTGGTATACAGCATTCCGGATATCAAACACAAGGGTTTCAACATGCGGATCAACAATCTGGTGAAAGAGCATACATTGGACCGTTTCTATGATGCCGGAGTCGATTTCATATTCCGTCACAAAAAAGCGACCTTAATTTTTACAGCAGTTACAATTCCACTATGTGCTGTCCTGTTTTACGAAATACCGAAAAGCCGTATGCCGGAGATTGATCAGAACGAACTGATCGCCCATGTGGAATGGAACGAAAACATCCACATAGATGAAAATCAGTTTCGTGTCAGCCAGTTATTCGCATCTATCGACAATCAGGTGAAAGAACACACGGCCTATGTAGGCCAACAGCAGTTCTTGTTGAACCGGGACCGTGAAATGTCGGTTTCCGAAAGTGAACTGTATTTCAAGACGGAGAAACCGGACGGAATCACTCCTTTGCAGAAGTCAGTCGAAGAATGGATCAGAGCCCATTATCCGATGGCTGTAATCTCCTTCTCACCTCCCGAAACGGTATTCGAAAAACTGTTTGTGACGGGTGAGGCCGACATTGTCGCCGAATTGTACACCCGCAATAAATCCGAAGCGCCGGAAGCCTCCGTCCTGCATAAGATAGAACAGCAAATCGAGACGAAAACAGGGTATACACCTGTCGGCATCACCTTCGACAACCAGTTGAACATCACGATAGACAGGCAGAAACTTCTGCTTTATAACGTCGACTACAACGAAGTATACCGGTTGCTGAAAACAGCATTCAAGGAGAATGAAGTAGCAACGCTCCGCTCCTACCAGCAATATCTGCCAATCGCATTGGCCGGGGAAGAACAAACGGTTAACGAGGTCTTACAGAAAACATTGGTAAACACTGTTCCCGACGCGGAAGGCAATGTACGATATATCCCGCTGCAATCCCTGGTGCGTGTCACTCCGGGAGAGGATCTGAAAACGATCACAGCAGGGAAAAACGGAGAATACATTCCGTTCAGTTTCTATGATATAGACAATGCCGGACAGTTGATGGAAGACGTGAAAAAAGAGGTTGATACCGACTGGGATATTGATTTTTCAGGCAGTTTCTTCTCCAACCGGCAGATGCTGAACGAACTGGTCGTGATTTTGTTCATTTCGATCCTGCTGATGTATTTCATCCTGGCAGCCCAATTCGAAAGTTTCCTGCAACCGCTCATTGTGCTGCTCGAAATCCCGATCGACGTGGCCGCCTCCTTACTGGTACTGTGGATATGCGGCCATACGATGAACCTGATGAGCGCCATCGGTATCGTCGTGACCTGCGGTATCATCATCAATGACTCCATCCTGAAACTGGATGCCATCAACGAACTCCGCAAAGAAGGAGTCCCACTTATGGAAGCCATACATGAAGCCGGACGGCGGCGCCTGCGTCCTATCATCATGACATCATTAACGACAATATTCGGAATGGTTCCGCTGCTTTTCACATTCGATATGGGTAGTGAACTTCAAAAGCCGCTCTCCATCGCCATGATCTCGGCCATGCTGATCGGTACGGCAGTCAGCCTTTTTGTCATACCGCTGATATACTGGTTCATTTATCGCAAACATGACATTAAAAAATTGAAAGTTGAAAATTAGAAATTATGGACAGAAAATTCATTTATAGATACATCATCACTTTGCTGATGCTCTTATGCGTACTTCCGGGAAAAGCACAGCTCACGCTGACACTGGAACGGACTATCACACTGGCAGCAGACAGTTCGCTGGACGCTTTCCGGTACAAGAACATGTACTTGGCCGGATACTGGGAGTACCGGACCTACAAGGCAGGCCGTCTGCCGAGCCTTACCCTGAATCTGACACCGGCACAATACCGCCGTTACTTCACTCAACGATACGACTCGGAAGCAGATATCGACGAATATCGAAAACAACAATCGTTTTATGCGGGCGGGCAATTGGAGATCGAACAAAATTTCGACCTCTTAGGCGGTACGTTCTATTTGGATACGGATTTGGATTATATGCGCTATTTCGGTGACCGGACCTACAACCAGTTCTCATCGGTTCCGATCCGCCTCGGCTACCAGCAAGATTTATTGGGATATAACGCTTTCAAATGGGAACGGAAAATCGAACCGTTGAAATATGAGAAAGTCAAGAAAGAGCTATTATATAATGTAGAGCAAATGAGCGAACAGGCAACGACCTATTTCTTCGCCCTGGCAATGGCACAGGTGGAATACGATCTGGCCAAGGAAAATGTCGCCACTACCGACACGCTATACCGGACAGGGCAGGAACGGCATAAGATCGCTTCTATCAGCCAGGCAGACTTGCTGACACTGAAATTGGATGCAGTAAACGCACGCAACACATTGAAAAATGCGGAAATCGCCCTGAAACGTGCCATGTTCAGCCTCGCCTCTTACCTGAACTTCGACAAGAATACGGAAATACGCCTGCGCCTCCCGAGCCGTCCGCGCGATATGGAAATCTCTGTCGACAAGGCGCTCGAACTGGCACGTGCAAATAATCCGACCTTCCTGGAACTGCGCCAGCAAATATTAGAGGCTCAGCAGCAGGTAGACAAGACTAAGAAAAAAGCGATGTTCAACGCTCAGATCAATGCCAGCATCGGGTTCAACCAGGTGTCCAAGAACATACAGGACGCCTACAAAAATCTGCAACAGCAGGAAATCGTCTCTTTGTCCGTTTCGATCCCGTTGGTGGACTGGGGCGTACGAAAAGGGAAGCATAATGTCGCCAAGAATAACCTGCTTGTCACAGAAACATCTGCCAAACAAAAAGAATTGACAGTCGAAGAAGACGTGATTATGACAGTCGGCGATTTCAATATCCAGCAGGCCCTGATCGGAAGCGCCGAAGAAGCAGTAGACCTGGCAGAGACAGCCTATAGTGAAACCAAGCAGCGCTTTATGATCGGAAAAGCAGATATCAACAGTCTTACCCTGTCGCTAAACCGCCAGCAGGAGGCGCAGCGAAACTATATTTCGGCTTTGCAGAACTACTGGCTAAGTTATTATAAGATCCGAAAATTGACGTTGCATGACTTCGAAACGGGGATTTCTCTTTCGAACGAGTTCGAGTATAAGTACGGATTGTAACAAAGAATGAATAATGAGTGCATCTCCTAAAATATCCTCTTTCACCATCATCGTCACCTTCCTTTGCGTGGCGCTGGCGGGAATCGCTTTCATACCGCTGCTACCGATCAAGCTGTCGCCGTCGCGCACGCTGCCGCAGCTGACTATCAGCTATAACATGCCAGGCAATTCGGCACGCGTGATAGAGATGGAAGTGACCTCGCGGCTCGAAGCAATGTTAGCACGCATCAAAGGGATCAAGGAGATCAATTCCACCTCCGGCAACGGATGGGGATATGTCACACTCGAGCTGGACAAGCATACCAATATCGACGCCGCCCGTTTCGAAGCATCTACCATCATCCGGCAGACATGGCCCAGCTTGCCGGACGGACTGAGCTATCCGGTTCTGGAAATGAGCCGGCCGGACGATAAGGAAGCACGGCCCTTCATGAGCTACACACTGAATGCGGCAGCCACTCCCATATTCATTCAACGCTTTGCCGAAGATCAGATAAAACCCCGCCTAAGCGGGATTCCCGGCATCTACCGCATCGATGTCAGCGGCGCCACCCCGATGGAATGGCGACTGGAATATGACAGCCGTCAGCTAGCAACGTTAGGTATCAGCATCCCGGATATACAGAAAGCGATCAGCCAGTATTATCAAAAAGAATTCTTAGGGACCGGGAACGTGGAAACTCAGTTGGCAACTTCGCGCGAAGGAGGACAAAACAGCCAGTGGATACGTCTCGCTTTGGTTCCTGAAAACGAAACAGATGGATTCAACCCATCGCTTATAACCGTCCTGAACAAAGACGGCAAGCTGATCCGCCTGGACCAACTGCTAAAAGTCACCCGCCAGGAAGAGGCTCCGCAGAGTTATTACCGTATCAACGGCTTGAATTCCATCTACCTGTCCATCCGCGCCGAGGAGACAGCGAACCAGCTGGAACTTGCCAAACTGGTAAAAGCCGAAATGGAACATATCCGCACTTTGCTTCCTCCCGGCTATGAAATACATACCAGCTATGACGCTACCGAATTCATCCGGGACGAGCTGAACAAAATTTATGTCCGTACAGGGCTCACCGTCCTGATCCTGCTGATGTTCGTCTTGCTGATCACACGCGAGCTAAAATATCTGTTTCTGATTGTCATCAGTCTTTCGATCAACCTCTGTATAGCAGTCATCCTTTACTATCTGCTAGGGTTGGAAATGCAGCTTTATTCGCTGGCCGGCGTCACAATCTCGCTTAGCCTGGTGATCGACAACACAATCGTTATGACGGAGCATATCCGAAACCGACACAACCGGAAGGCCATCCTGTCCATACTCGCAGCGACCTTGACAACGATGGGTGCACTGGTCATCATCTTCTTCTTAGATGAAAAAATACGCCTCAACTTACAGGATTTTGCAGCTGTCGTCATCATCAATTTAGGAGTTTCCCTGTTGATCGCGCTTTTCCTGGTTCCCGCCCTGATCGATAAGATGAACCTGGAATGGAAAAAAAGCGGGAAAAAGAAAACATCCGGAGAAGAGACCGGGCCTACATGGAGAAATCGGATCAGGAAAAGGACGAACCATTTTCTCAAGCGTTTCCCCGTCTACTACAACCGGTACTATCAATGGCAAATCAACTTCCTCTGCGGATGGAAGAAACTGGCATGTTTCATTTTACTGTTAGCATTCGGCATTCCGGTTTTCCTGTTACCGGAGAAAATCGAATACGACACGAAAGACAAGAAGAAGGTCTACACGGCAACAGATTCCCTGCTGATCGAGAAATATAATAAATTCGCCTCTAACGAGACGTATAAGGAAAAAATCAAACCCATCGTCGATAAGGCGTTAGGCGGAACCCTGCGCCTGTTTGTCCAGAAAGTATATGAAGGAAGCTACTTCACCCGCAACGAAGAAACAGTTCTGTCTGTCAGCGCATCACTCCCGAACGGGACGACCCTGTCACAAATGAATACCCTGATGGGACGAATGGAGGCCTATCTCAGCACCTTCAAAGAGATACGGCAATTCCAGACCAATGTCTACAGTGCACGTCAAGCCGGTATCCGTATCTACTTCACGAAAGAGAGCGAACGGAGCGGTTTCCCATACACCCTGAAAAGCAAGATTATCAGCAAAGCACTCGAGTTGGGGGGTGGCAGCTGGCAAGTCTACGGCTTGCAAGACCAGGGATTCAGCAACGATGTACGCGAAGGAGCCGGCTCTTTCCGCATCGAGATGTACGGTTACAACTACGACGAGCTGTACGAATGGGCCGAACGGCTGAAAGCCAAGTTGCTCACCCACCGCCGCATCAAAGAGGTGCTGATCAATTCGGAGTTCTCATGGTGGAAAGACGACTATCAGGAGTTCTACTTCAATCTCAACAAAGCCCGGCTGGCCCAGGAAGACATACAGCCGATCGACCTGTTCGCCTCCATCAACCCCGTTTTCGGGAAAGACATTTATACCGGGACGATCGTCGTCAACGAAGAGACGGAGAAGCTGAAACTCTCCTCCCGCCAGTCACAGGAATACGATGTGTGGAGCATGCAGTATGTCCCACAGACGATCGACGGCAAGCCTTACAAGTTAGCAGAGCTTGCCAGTGTCGAAAAAGGACAGATGCCACAAAAAGTCTGCAAGGTAAACCAGCAATACCGCCTCTGCCTGCAGTACGAGTATATCGGGGCTTCTAACCAAGGAAACAAGATACAGGAACGCGACCTGAAAGAAATCAACGCCATACTGCCGATGGGATATACAGCCAAGTCGGACAGCACTTACTGGTACTGGGACAAGAAGGACAATAAACAATATCTTCTGTTATTGCTGATCATCGTCATTATTTTCTTTACCACCAGCATCCTGTTCAATTCGCTGAAACAGCCGTTGGCCGTTATCTTTGTGATACCGATCTCCTACATCGGCGTATTCCTCACGTTCTATTGGTTCAAACTGAATTTCGATCAAGGAGGATTTGCCTCCTTCGTCCTGCTGTGCGGTATAACCGTAAACGCAAGTATCTACATTTTGAATGAATACAACCAAATCCGGCAGCGTAAGCCGCTGATGTCGCCCTACAAGGCATATCTGAAAGCCTGGAATGCGAAGATCACCCCCATTTTCCTCACAGTCGTTTCGACCATCTTAGGTTTCATTCCGTTCATGTTAGGCCCGGATAAGGAAGCATTTTGGTTTCCACTGGCCGCCGGTACTATCGGCGGGCTCGCCATGTCCATCTTGGGGATCTTCCTCTATCTGCCTCTTTTCACATTGAAAAAACAACCCGAACCTTAACTCCTACCACTCAAATAGAGATTATCGTTTCTCATTAAAATATTTTGTATGCCCGCCGTTTGTACATTGTCAACAAAATGTCAACTCTAACATCTGCTCTTCAATAAAGCAAAATCTACTTTTGCAACCTCTTTAGGCCTGTTCCAATCTTTCTTTCCAAAAGGAAAACACACAGGCTTCTCTTTCTGTTTAAATAGGGTATACTTGCATCGGTCCATTTCCTTGCCATCTATTTGGCAATGCCTGACAGATAAGCTGTGAGAAGGTCTCTGCCTCTCAACCCACAGAACGCAGAGTTTTTTTCACATTTTAATAAATATAATTATGAATAATTTTTTTAGTTATCTGAGATTACTTTTACTCGCAACGAGTGGAATGTTACTATTGTGTATAATCTTCGCCATGAATCCGGAATTAGCAGACAGCACGCTGTCCGGAAAAGTTTGCTGGTTTCATTTCACATCTCTCTTATTAGCCGGTGGGGTTCTACTTATGGAATTTACAACAAGGAAAAGCCGTTTTATCTTTTCATTACCGGATGCCTTATTGTTGCTCCTATTCGGTATCGTACTGGTTTCTTACGACAAAGACGAGAATCTTCAACCGGAACGTTTCCTTTTCATCGCCCAGCTAGTCGCCCTCTGGTTTATGCTCAGAGGTGCTTTACAGGCACACCAGGAATTACGCCCGTTTTTCATTACGATCATCATATTCACCGGAATCGTTCCAGCCATCTGGGGGATCAGCCATTCTATCGATCCTGCTCCCATCACCCATCCGGTCTTCAGACTGCTTGAAACATCGCTGAAACCGGAACCTTTCTACGGCTATATCGCGGTCATTTTCCCGGTCTGCCTGAATACGTTACTCCGTTTTAAGAATTGTGACAAAGTCGCTTTATGGGAATCCCGTACCTTCCTGTTCTATTTTTCTATTCTCGGAGCTGCTTTGATTATCACGGCCTTACTATTCAAAACCGACCAACCCGTATGGATGGCTGCCATCCTTTCCGGGATTTGGGTTTGCTGGATGAAGATGATCGGATGGAAACAGACGAAAGAAGCCATACAGAAACATATCCAACTGTTTGCCATCTCTTCGATTATTCTGTTTGTTATCATCGCGGCAATCATCCTAGTCGGAAATATCCAAAAAGCCCAGGCTGGAGACCGCCGACTTTTGATCTGGAATATCACGACGCAGGCCATCATGGAACATCCGGTAACCGGCACGGGCATAGGCGGCTTTCCTGCCGCATACGCAAAGGGACAATCCGCCTATTTCGAAACCGATACCGCCTCTTCCAAAGAAAAACAGACCGCAACCTGTCCCCGGTATGCATACAACGAATATCTGCAGATAGGACTTGAGTTAGGTATTACAGGCTTGCTACTCTTTATCTTTTGGTTGGCATTTTCTCTCTATTACGGTATCAGACACAGACAAATAGGAGCATCCGGCGGAATTCTGGCACTCGGAATCTTCGCCCTTTATTCCTATCCGCTCCAACTCCCGACCTATTGGGTCCTGCTCTTATTCCTGACTGTCATATGTGTGACCAATCCGAAGCACGACAAGCAACGGGCACAGAGGAGCATCCCGTATATCAGCGCCATCGCTGCCGCCCTCACCTGCATTCTTTTCTATGGACAGAAAGATACCTACTATAGCTATAAGGAATGGAAGACGCTTCAGGAATTATATCACGATCAGGCATACGAACAAGCAGCCAGCCGGTATACCGACCTGTTTGTCCAGTTATACCACCGGACAGATTTCCTATACGAAGGAGCAGAATGTTTCTATAAGACCGGGCAGCACGATATTGCCATCAAGTGGTTGGACAGAGCTTTAAAGCTAAGTGCGGCTCCCGAACTGTACTATGCAATTGCAGAAAACGAAGAGGCGATCAAGCAATACCGGAAAGCAGAAAGTTACCTACTGGAAATCAGTCGAATCCTGCCAGAACACGGATATACCTACTTCTTGCTCGCCAAACTATATACGAACCCCTCTTTTTCACATCCGGACAAATTCCATAAGGCTGCCAAAAGGTTTCTCGCCTTCCAGCCCAGTACACAAAACAACATAACGAAGGAGATGAAAGAGGAAATATTGCAAATCATCAGGAACTGGGATTTCGGTAAATAACAAACAGGAATTGAAGCATACCGATATGCCCATTCACCGGTATTGTCGTACCCCGGCATATCGGTACATTCATATATTATTCCACAACCGGAACCAGACGCACTTTCAAAGTTTCTTTCCGACCAGCTTTCACATCAGCATCAAAAACAATCCGGACGGAACCGGGATTCGGAGCATCGTAGCTGTGAGACGGAACATTATCGACCACCGAAAATACAGCAGCCGAAGGGCTGTCGATAATCACATGTAATTTCTTACCTTCTTTCGTCAACTCCATCGTGTGAGGATCGAGCAACTTAGGAGTGGCGGATGTGACCATTGTCCACCGGACGGAAGCCGGTTTGCCGGCAGCCTGCACCTGATCCGTTACCTGCAAATACCGCTCCTTCACAAGCACGACCTCGCGTGTCGCTTTTTTCAGACTACCGCCGAACAGTGAAGTCATATCCAAACTGGCCCCTAACCGTGCATCTTTCGTATAGGTAGCAAGGATCGGGACTGTTCCTTTTACCTGGTGTTTCTCTCCGTTCACCGTCAACGTATTATGTACAAAGTTATTATAGCGGAAGACATCCCAACGTTGCCCGTCCTGATTACCGTTCCACAAACGCACCCCCTCCTTTTCCAGCGAATAATACTCCTGCATACCCAAATCTTGCGCCCAGCGTACTCCCAGAGCTTCGAACACAAATGAGCCGGCATCCATATGGGCATGGTTGGCCGAAGCCGTTCCTCCTTTTATCCCGACATAAAAACCTTCTCCTTTGTCCCATCCGGTACGGATCAGGGCTACAGGCACTTTTCCATGTCCGGTCCAGATTTTCGAGACAGGCGGCGTCACTTCTTTCATATCGAAACGGGAACCATAGATCAGGATAATCGGCAAGAAACGCTCTTCCTCCGCAGTAAAATGCGTATCCTCGCGTGTCAGGAATATTTTTTCGTTCCAGAGCAAGGAAGGATCGCCCAATTTGGATGCATACCAAAACATGGCCGGAAAAGATTGAGTCGTTTCGCGTGCATCACTGAAATTGAAGGCAAGACCGGTCGTCCCCGCCATATACTGCATGAAGCGGGCCGAAGGCATAAAGCCCTCCACCGTACTCAGCCCACCGTCCGAACCGAGAGCCGATTCCAGCGCGGCGATCAACATCACGTTGAAACTCGTCCCATATCCCCAATAATTATATCCTTCCGGATAGTTGCCGTCAGGGGCATACACTTTCATCGACAGGGGGACAGACGACATAGCCCGTTCGATGACAGCAGCCGCCTCCTTGCCATCCGAGTCCAAAAGGGCAAGGGCTCCATATACCAAACCGGTATTGCAAACCTGGTTCCAGTTGTTTTCCGCTTTCAGAAACCAGTTATATTGTTTGTCGTTCGACGGAGCAAAACCTTTCTGAAGAATCGATTCACGTGCCAATCTCCTTGTCTCCGGAGACAGCTTATCGAACAGCCAGTCATAGCCGATCGCAACCGCCATCGTCATCTCGCCGACATCCAGAAAATGAGATGGGTTCCAGTCGTCAAACGAGCAGACAGACACCATCTCCTGCTCGGCACGCAGACGGTATTTATCTTCGCCGGTCATCCGATACACAAATGAAAGGTCGAAAATACGCTTCAACGCTTCACGGGAAACGGCCAACAGACGGCGTCCCTCTTTCTTATACGCCAGCGTCGGGCAGACCAACAACCGGTCGGCTTCTCCGACAATCTGATTATAGACGCGCTGCATTTCGGGATTATCTTTCAGGCTTTCCCGTATCTGCCGCTCCTCGCCCTGCTTCATCAACAAGCGGGGATGGCCGCTCACCCGATCATAATCAAAAGTCTGGGCGGCAAGACGGGTGCCGGCACACAGAAGGAGACAAGTAAAAATGAGATAAAGCGTCTTATTCATAATATCAGAATTATTTGAATGATTGATGAGGTAAAGATAGGAAAATAAAATTATCAAAACGATACCTCTATCCCATCTAATTTGAATTAGTAGGGCATCTTTTGGAAATTACCCGCAAGGGTAATATTTTTTAACATTCTATTTGATAGTAAATACCCTGATTAGGTTGTCAAAATGACAATTAGTAAAAGATAGTCGGAAAAAAATCTTTTGACGCGATTGTCCTATTGGCCTAAAGGGTGTTTTTCAAAAAAGAGACAGTCTGAACCTCTTGCATATTTAAAATATAAGCCTTATCTTTGCCGAAATTTTGAAGATAGAGTTTCATGACACAGAAGGCACATAAGGATAATCCAGCATACTTTTCCGGTTATATGTCGGACAATGAAGCTCATTTCTTTATTTTAAAGGATTATCATTTGGTTATATAGGATGCGTTAGTTATTTTTACTAACGCATTTTTTTATGCCTTATGATCTCGTAAGACAATTATAACATTCTATAAAATCAATAAATTAAACAACCCAAATTACTATGTCGAAAAGTGGTATCAAAAAGGTGATTGTTCTGGGCTCGGGTGCCCTGAAGATCGGACAGGCCGGAGAATTTGACTACTCTGGCTCACAAGCATTGAAGGCGCTGAAAGAAGAAGGAATCAGCACCGTATTGCTCAATCCGAACATTGCAACCATTCAAACATCAGAAGGGGTAGCCGACAAAGTGTATTTCCTGCCGATCACTCCTTATTTTGTTGAAGAAGTGATCAAAAAAGAACAACCGGACGGTATCCTGCTGGCTTTTGGCGGACAGACTGCCCTGAACTGCGGAACCGAACTGTATACCAGCGGAACACTGGCCAAATATGGTGTAAAAGTACTGGGAACTTCGGTCGAAGCAATCATGTACACAGAAGACCGCGACCTGTTTGTTAAGAAACTTGACGAGATAGCAGTAAAAACTCCGGTCAGCCACGCTGTCGAAAACCTGGAAGACGCCGTAAAGGCGGCTTACGAGATCGGTTTCCCGGTTATGATCCGTTCCGCATACGCATTGGGCGGTATGGGTAGCGGTATCTGCAAGGACGAGGCCGAACTGCGTTCGCTGGCAGAAAGCGCTTTCGCCTATTCTCCCCAGGTATTGGTGGAAGAATCGCTGAAAGGCTGGAAGGAAATCGAATTTGAAGTAATCCGCGACAAGAACGACCACTGCTTCACGGTCGTAAGCATGGAAAATGTGGACCCGTTAGGCGTACATACCGGCGAAAGTATCGTTGTCGCTCCTACCTGTTCACTGACAGACAAAGAGCTGGATCTGCTGAAAGAACTTTCGACCAAGACGATCCGCCATTTAGGTATCGTCGGCGAATGTAACATCCAGTACGCATTCAACTCCGAGACTTGTGACTACCGCGTGATCGAAGTAAACGCCCGCCTGAGCCGTTCTTCCGCACTTGCCTCCAAAGCGAGCGGTTATCCGCTGGCATTCGTGGCAGCCAAGTTGGCGCTGGGTTACAGCCTTGACGAAATCGGCGAAATGGGAACCCCCAACTCCGCCTATAAAGCACCGGAAGTAGACTACATGATCGTGAAGATCCCGCGTTGGGACTTGACCAAGTTCGTCGGTGTAAGCCGTCTGATCGGTTCGAGCATGAAGTCTGTCGGCGAGATCATGTCGATCGGTAAGAGCTTCGAGGAAATCATGCAGAAAGGTCTGCGCATGATCGGACAGGGCATGCACGGCTTCGTCGGCAATAACGACGTGGAATTCGACAACCTGGACGACGCACTGGCCAACCCGACCGACTTGCGTATTTTCGCCGTAGCCAAAGCGCTTGAAGAAGGCTACACGGTAGACCGCATACACGAACTATCCAAAATCACCCCGTGGTTCCTGGAAAAACTGAAAAACATCGTAGACTATACGAAAGTACTGTCTGCCTACAATAAGATCGAGGATCTGCCGGAAGATGTGCTGAAGGAAGCTAAACGACTGGGATTCTCCGACTTCCAGATCGCCCGCTATGTTGAAAATCCGGAAGGCAACATGGAAAAGGAAAACATCCGCGTGCGTAACCTGCGTAAGAAATTAGGTATCCTGCCGAGCGTAAAACGCATCAATACGATCGCATCGGAACATCCCGAACTGACGAACTACTTGTATATGACATACGACGGTAGCCAGCACGATATCTCTTACTATCCGAACGACAAGAGTGTCGTGATCTTAGGTTCGGGAGCTTATCGCATCGGTTCTTCCGTAGAGTTCGACTGGTGTTCGGTGAATGCCGCACAGACAGCCCGCAAGTTAGGCTACAAATCCATCATGATCAACTACAATCCGGAAACGGTTTCCACCGATTATGATATGTGCGACCGCCTGTACTTCGACGAACTGTCATTCGGACGTCATGGACTTAGAACTGCCGAAGGGCGTAATCGTGTCCGTAGGCGGACAGATCCCGAACAACCTTGCCATGAAGCTGTACCGTCAGAACGTCCCAGTATTGGGTACTTCGCCGCTGTCGATCGACCGTGCCGAAAACCGTCATAAATTCTCCGCGATGCTGGATACGTTAGGTATCGACCAGCCGCGTTGGGCCGAGTTGACCAGCATGGAAGAGATCGACGCCTTTATCGCAAAGGTAGGTTTCCCGATTCTGATCCGTCCGTCTTACGTGCTTTCCGGCGCAGCCATGAACGTATGCCACAACAAGGAACAGATGATCGAATTCCTGAACCTGGCAGCCAAGGTTTCCAAAGAATATCCGGTAGTCGTTTCCGAATTCCTGCAGGGAGCGAAAGAGATCGAATTCGACGCGGTAGCCATGAACGGCGAAGTGGTTGAATATGCCATCTCCGAACATATCGAGTTTGCCGGTGTTCACTCCGGTGACGCGACATTGGTATTCCCGGCACAGAAGATCTACTTCGAAACAGCCCGCCGCATCAAGAAGGTCAGCAAGATGATCGCCAAAGAGTTGAATATCAGCGGACCGTTCAACATCCAGTTCCTAGCCAAGAACAACGACGTGAAGGTAATCGAATGTAACCTGCGTGCATCCCGCAGCTTCCCGTTCGTATCCAAAGTTCTGAAACGCAACTTTATCGAAACGGCTACCCGTATCATGCTCGATGCTCCTTACACCAAACCGGACAAGAGCGCATTCGACATCGACTGGATCGGCGTGAAGGCTTCGCAGTTCTCATTCGCCCGTCTACACAAGGCTGACCCTGTACTGGGCGTAGATATGAGCTCTACAGGTGAAGTAGGTTGTATCGGCGACGACTTCGACGAAGCACTGCTTTCTGCCATGATGGCTGTCGGAAACAGAATCCCACAGAAGAACGTGTTAGTCTCTTCCGGTGCCGCCAAGAGCAAAGCCGAACTGCTGGAACCTTGCCACATGCTGGCAGCCAAAGGTTACAACATCTACGGAACAGCCGGAACAGCTAAATTCCTGAATGAAAATGGTATCCCTGCGACAGCTGTTTGCTGGCCGGACGAACAGGGCGACCTGAACATTATGGATATGTTCAGCCAGCACGTGTTCGAACTGGTTGTCAACATACCGAAGGACCACAGCAAGCGCGAGCTGACCAACGGCTACAAGATCCGTCGTGCGGCGATCGATCACAACATTCCGTTGATCACCAACGCCCGTCTGGCAAGTGCCTTCATCAGCGCTTTCTGCAATATGGATGAAAAAGGCATCCAGATTAAGAGCTGGCAGGAATACAAATAAATAAGAATTTAAGTATATTTGCAGCACAATTCAGGGAGGTGTGTCGAAACTATCCTGTTCCCGCGCTTGACGCGGG